>ENA-OFCF01000144-OFCF01000144.1-metagenomes-genome-assembly--contig:-NODE-144-length-35429-cov-8.815825_pt1 | contig 35429 bp, 32 predicted proteins | sample MGYA00153387_OFCF01 | MGnify analysis MGYA00153387 | reverse complement strand
ATCTATGACACTTATGAAGTTAAGCGCACTTTCGAGCGGCCTTCCCGCTGCGGGCTTTGAGCCAGTTGGCTGGGGTGAGGCTCGCGGCCTCGCTGGCCAGCATGCCGGGCAGACGGGTGAGCACGTCGGTGAGGTATTCTTTGGGATTGATGCCGAGGCGGCGGCAGTTTTCTACAATGGTGTAAAGGATGGCGCACTTCTGACCGGACTCTTGATTGCCGATGAACAAACAGTTTTTCGCGCCCAGCTTGGTCGGACGAATCGCATTCTCCACGAGTGAATGATTCCATGATCCTAAAAGCCGCAGTTGAAAATGCAGATTTTAGGGAGTTAAAAGTTATTTGTTATAGGTTATCAGAATCAGATCCGTTCTACGTAGATCGAATTTGCATCACAGAACATCACCCAGTGGGTGAATCAATCATTTGATATGCACATGAACTCAGAGATACTTATCAGTCACCGCACCTTCGCTGGCGGTAGAGACGAGCTTGGCGTATTTTGCTAACACACCACGGGTGTATCGCGGCGAGGGTTGCACCCAATTTGCCATGCGACCTGCAATCTCAGCCTCGGTCAGATTCACATCAATGCGATTGTTCACCGCATCGATGGTGATCGTATCGCCGTCTCGCAGGATTCCGATGGTGCCGCCGGTGAACGCTTCCGGAGTGATGTGGCCAACCACAAATCCATGACTGCCACCGGAAAAACGACCGTCGGTGATGAGTGCCACGTCTTTGCCGAGGCCGAGTCCCATGATCGCGCTGGTGGGGCCTAACATCTCACGCATTCCTGGACCGCCTTTCGGTCCTTCCATGCGGATGACGATGACGTCGCCCTTGTTGATTTCCTTGGCGAGAATGGCCTTCATTCCATCGTCTTCGGAGTTGAACACTCGCGCACTGCCAGTGAAAACTTCACCTTCTTTGCCGGAGATTTTTGCCACTGCGCCGCCTTCTGCTAGATTTCCGTAAAGCACGCGCAGGTGGCTGTCTTTTTTGATCGGATCGGACAGCGGGCGAATGATCTGCTGGCCTTCGGGATAAGGCTGCGCGAGTTTTTCAAGATTCTCACGCATCGTGCGTCCAGTCACCGTCATGCAATCGCCGTGCAAAAGACCGCCATCCAATAACATCTTCATCAAGGGAACCGTGCCGCCGATTTTCACGAGATCTGCCATCACGTATTTCCCGGAGGGTTTGAGGTCTGCTAGAACCGGAACTTTTTTGCCGATGCGTTCAAAGTCATCGATGGTGATATCGATGCCAGCCGACCACGCCATGGCCGGAAGGTGAAGCGCGGCATTGGTGGACCCGCCGAGTGCGATGAGCACGGTGATTGCGTTTTCAAATGCCTCCTTGGTGAGAATGTCACGCGGCTTGATGCCGAGGTTGATCAGATTGAGCACGGCGGCCCCGGCGTCGAAACAATCGCGCATCTTGTCATCCGAGATCGCAGCTTGGGCGGAACTATTTGGCAGCGACATGCCGAGTGCCTCAATCGCGCTGGCCATCGTGTTAGCAGTGTACATTCCACCGCAAGCACCCGCTCCCGGAATGGCGCAGGACTCCACGGTTTCTAACTCCTCATCGGAATACTCGCCGCTGGCGTGTTTTCCCACTGCCTCGAACACCGAAACGATATCGAGATCTTTTAGTTCGCCTTTGATCGTCGCGCAGCCGGGTAAAATCGTGCCGCCATACACGAATACCGCTGGGCGATTCATGCGAGCCATCGCCATCAAACAGCCCGGCATGTTTTTGTCGCAGCCGCCGATGGCCACGAAGCCGTCCAAGCCCTCGCAGCCGACCACAGTTTCAATCGAATCTGCGATCACCTCGCGGGAAACGAGCGAGTATTTCATGCCCTCGGTGCCCATCGAAATTCCGTCCGAAATGGTGATGGTGTTGAAAATCACCCCTTTTCCGCCAGCGGCATCCACGCCTTTGCGGGACTCGATGGCGAGTTTATCGATGTGGACATTGCAGGGTGTCACTTCGCTCCAAGTCGATGCGATCCCGATTTGGGGTTTCGCGAAATCCTCTTTATTAAATCCGACGGCATAAAGCATCGCGCGGCTGGGAGCGCGGTCTGGGCCATCAAGCATCGGGCTGGAAAACGGTCGTGTGGTATCTTTCATCGCGCACGAAGCATCCCGCAAAAGCAGCAGCGACGTCAAGGCTTGGAATGAAACGTCAGCGCAAACTTGATGCTTTGCGGGGTTTCATGCAGCCTCCGCCCATGGATTTGATCACACATGCCGCAGTCGGCGCGGCCATTGGGGAAATGATGCTGGGCAAGCGCATGGGCAACCGCGCACTGGCGTGGGGTGCCATGTTTGGCATTCTGCCAGATCTTGATGTGTTGCTTGCGCCCGTGCTAGATACTGCGCGCTATCTTGCGTGGCATCGCGGCCCGAGCCACTCATTGTTAGTGATGATTGCAGCTTCATGGTTCCTCTCGCCATGGTTGGCGAAGCGCTGGAAAAAAGACAAAATCTCACGCGCCCTAGCAGGTTGGTTCGTTTTTACGATCTGGATGACGCATGTGCTTATCGATTGTTTCACGGTCTATGGCACATCGGTGTTGTGGCCGCTTCCGGTGGCACGCATCGCCTTCAATACTCTATTCATCATCGATCCTCTATTCACTCTACCCATGCTGATAGCGCTCGTCTGGTTAGCATTTCTGCGAACCAAAAAACAACTCACCAAACGCCGACGGCTGAATGTTTTGGGACTTGGGATTTCTACCAGCTATGCACTGTTAGCCATCGGCATGAAATTCGTTGCATCTGCCGGATTTGAGGCAGATCTCGCGCGACGCAGCGTCAATTGCCAACGCCGCATGGAAACCCCCACCCCATTCAACATCCTGCTTTGGCGATCGGTAGTGGACTGTGGAGATGCCTATTGGATCGGCTACCGCAGCGTTTTTGAAAACCGCACGACGCCCGTACGCTGGACCATCTATCCGAAAGGCAAAGCTGCTCTGAGTGGCATGGAAAAAATGCGTGAAGTGAGGACCTTGGAGAAATTTTCCGACGGTTGGTGGATCGCACGGCCCCACGCCCAAGGCGCTTGGCTTGCTGATGTTAGGTTTTGTGAAATGCGGCGTTGGGGCGACAAAAAAACCATGGTGGACAGCCGCTTTCCATTCTGTTGGGATATTCTACCCGACGCGCGCGGCGACCGCTTGCGGACAGTCACATCAGATCGCCGCGATTCATCGGTGATGCTGAGCAAAATGACCCGCCGCATCTTTGGAAACCGAGCCGACTGGGAAGCCAATCCGCGCCTGGCTGGAGTGACGGGCAGCTTGCCCGAGTACCTCGCGGTGCAGGAATGAAAGACGATTTCCTGATCTTCATCTCCGCCCGCCTAACACAAAGCAATTAGTTTTTTGCCACCGTGAATCTGCGGGAAGAAGTGCGCAGTTCTAGTTGAACTTGCCGCTGATAAACTCGACAAGCCTTTCATCACTCATTTTGTTAGAAGTGGATTCTAGGGCCACCGTGTTTTTGAACTGCGCGGTTTCGGCGAGGTAATGAATGAATTGTTCCTGAACGGTGCCGGTGCCCGTCACGTGTAGCTCATCCGCGTTCTGCATGAGATCAGTGATACTCTTGAAAAACCGGTTTAGCTTCGTCTTTTCCAAATTTTGTGCGGCGTTTTCGTTGGAGTTTCCTTCGGCAGCCGGATTATCGACGTGGCCCAACACTGAAAATTCATCGTGGGTTGCGTCTGCGTGGCCGATCACGGTGGCATGTTGAGTATCCATCCAAACTCCGAATTGCTTCTTATTTTTTACTGACATCCGATGACTTGCCGCTGGATTGACCAAATAGCGAATTTTTTTTTCACCAATCGACAGCATGACGCGGCTCACCGGCGAGTTTTCATTCGCCTGCATGGGAATACTTGGAGGCAACTCCGCACATTACCGCTTCATTTTTTTAGCTGCTCAAAAAAAACTGCACCTTGAGAAAACGAGCCGAAACTGTTTTGAATAATCACTCTGGTGGTGCGTCCCACTCGAGTGCGGTGGATCGGCCCAATGTCGTCGTCGCACATTTTACACTAACCAATTACTAACAGACCAATGAAACGACTCATCACACTCGCCCTCGGCTTAGCCTTCTGCGCCACCGCTTATGCAGGAGAATTCGCCGATATCACCATACCAGAACTCAAGAAGGCCATCGCCGCAAAGACCGTCACCGTGATCGACGTGAATGGCAGCGAATCCTACAAAGCTGGGCACATCCCGACAGCCATCGACTTCGGCAAAGACGGAGCCACCTTGGAAAAATCCTTGCCCGCAGACAAAGCTGCGCTTGTCGTCGCCTATTGCGGCAATTCAAAATGCAATGCCTATCAAGCCGCTGCGAAGAAAGCCAAGGAACTGGGCTACACCAACGTGAAGCACCTCTCCGCAGGCATATCCGGATGGAAGGAAGCCAGTGAAGCCACTGAAAAGTCAGACAAGTGAGATAACGCTTCATTTTCACCGTGAGACGCGAATCACGCCCTCACGGTGGATGTGATAGACGCGCTGGACTGTCCGCAGTTCAGCGCGTCATTAGTTTAATGAGTGCTGAAAAATCTTCATCGCCGAGGTCTTCAGCTTCTAATGCACTCAGGCGGTCGCGCAGCAATTCTAGCAGCGGATAATCCGCAGAACCCCCAATGGCGGAAGCACAGGCGAGGCGCATGTCTTTGTGCATGTGCTTGACCGAAAATTGTGGGGAAAAATCATTCGTGCGAAGTTTCGTTTCCTTGAGTGTCGCCAAGCCGGAGTGACTCACATTTTTTTCTAACACGCTGAAATAGGTATCGTCATCAATGCCTGCTCGACGCACGAAACTCAAACTCTCGCTGAAGGCCTCCATCTGAGCTGCGATATTGAGGTTCATGGCCAGCTTTAAAGTGGCGGCTTGTTCGCCGGTGCCGATGATGAAGCGCGTTTCGGAAACTAACGATAGCGTGGGAGTCACCGCCGCGATGTCAGACGCATTTCCGCCGAGAAAAAACACGGTTTTGCCTTGCTCCGCAGCGGGCTTGCTGCCGGTGAAGGGAGCTTCGACATAGTGGGCGCCGGTGGCGTTTACCATCTTTTGAAAGCGCACACTGCTTGCGGGGTCGATGGTGCTTGATTGCACGACGTATTTCCCCGGCTGCAAGCTGGGAAGAATTTGCCCTAACAATCCCTCCACTGCTGGCGGATCGGCCACCACGATCTGCACGATGTCCACTTCCTCCGTTAGGCTTGCTGCGGAAGTTTTCCAATGTGCAAGCTCTGGCATGGCTGTGCGGTTCCAGACGCCGCCGAGTGATCCCGCAGCCGCATATCGCTGCGCCCATGCCTGCCCGATGATTCCCATCCCGAGAATTCCAATTTTCATGATGGTTCAGAGCTAGCAAAGCGATAAAATATTGGCAAGCAGGATTCTGCCAAGATCTGCCGCGAACTTAAACTTGCATGGCGTGACTCATTGGAAAAAAGGTCTGGCGATGCATCGATAGTAAGCTACGATTCTCTCATCCACTTCCGTTATGAATGATCTATCCAACTCATCTTCACGCCGTGATTTCCTAAAAGTGGCGGCCACCGGCGCCATCGGAGCACTCTGGACAACCAACACCCATGCGGCAGAACTTCCCAAGGTGAAATTGGCTGGCCTGAACGTCCCACTGCTCGGCATGGGCACTGGCGTAAAAGCGATCGACCGCAGCAACGCGCTGCAACGCTCCGGCGAAAAGAATTTCCATGACACGGTGCGCCGCGCATATGACGAAGGTGTCCGGCTGTTTGACTGTGCGGACTCCTACGGCAGTCTGCCGATGGTTGCAAAAGCACTCAAAGACAAACCCCGTGAGAGTTATGTATTAGTTTCCAAAATCTGGTGTCATGAAAAAGGCGGCATCCCAAACAACGAGCCGCGCCATGATAGTATGGCGGTGATCGAGCGCTTCCTGCTAGAGGCTAGCACCGATCACATTGATCTTGTCCAACTCCATTGTCAGACCGCTGGGGATTGGACGAAGACTTATCGGTCTCACATGGACGCTCTGGAAACTGCCAAACAGAAAGGGCTAATCCTCGCCCACGGTTGTTCCTGCCATTCGATCGAAGCGCTTGAGGCAGCTGCAATCGATCCGTGGGTGGATGTCGTACACGCCCGCATCAACCCGTGGGGCGTCGCAATGGACGGCCCGGCAGACGTGGTGGTTCCTGTGCTCCAAAAAATTCACAAAGCAGGCAAAGGCGTGATCGGGATGAAGCTTATCGGCGAAGGGAAATTCCGCAATGACCCGGCAAAAATTGATGAAACGTTGCGCTTTGTGTTAGGCCTTGGTTGTGTGGACGCTCTAATCGTCGGCTTCGAGAAGCAGGAGGAAATCATCGATTACAAGAAACGCCTCACTGCCGCACTCGAAGAGAAAGCGAAAGTCAAAGGCTCCTGAGCAGGAAGCTGGTATCACCAACCAGTGCGGTCTGTGCGTTTCACAAACTGCGCGGCTTGCGGGCAGTTTGGCGACCGCATATTAGGCCCGTCCCATTCCATCTTCACGCCCTCGCCGACTTTCAGCGCGATGCAACCAAGTAGAATAATTTCCGTGAGGTAACCCGCGATTTCGAAGTTAGAATATGCAGGCACCCCGCCATTGATCATATCGAACCATTCCTGATTGTGGCCAGGCGAGCGCGGAATGCTCTGCGGAACGGCCAGCGCAGCTTCGTGCTTGGTGCCATTCGTAAATTCCTTCTCACCTTCGAGTTGCACGAAGAACATCGCGCCGTAATCGTCTGGTGCGAATAGTTTACCTTTGTCTCCGATGATTAGGCAGCCGCTCTCTGGCAGTTTGCCGCGCATATTGACGACGTCTTTCACGATGTCCGGGTAGGGACGCTGCGGCAGCATTTCACCTTGTGGGGAGCCATCATACCACCAAAATTTCAGAGGTGGCAGGCCTTCGCGTTCAGGAAACTCGAATCGGAGGCGTGACGAATTCGGATAGGTTTCAGGATAAAAACGCGAGGCCATCTCGCACTCGACAACCGAGGGATAACCCAATTTTAATGCGCGAAAAGGCATGTTTACGGTGTGGCAGGCCATGTCTCCAAGCGCTCCTGTGCCGAAGTCCATCCAGCCACGCCAGTTGAATGGATGATAGACTTGGTCCAGATAAGGCCGCATTTGCGCTGCGCCGAGCCATAGATTCCAATCAAGCTCCTTTGGCACGGGGCTTTCACCCACTGGACGATCCAAACCTTGTGGCCAGACTGGGCGATTCGACCAAACATGCAATTCTAGCGGATTTCCAATGATGCCGGACTGGATGACCTCCACGGCGCGGCGCAGGCCGTCACCTGCGCTGCCTTGGTTACCCATCTGAGTGGCAAGTTTTTTCTCTTTGGCAACACGCACCAATTCGCGAGCTTCAAAAACAGTTTGTGTTAGAGGCTTCTGGCAATAGATGTGTTTGCCCATTTTCATCGCCGTCATGGCGATGATGCCGTGCATGTGGTCTGGCGTAGAAATCGTGACTGCATCGATTGATTGATCCATTTCCTCAAGCATTTTGCGGAAATCGACAAATTTTTTGGCGTCTGGATATTTCTCGGCCTTTTTATTGAGTATGCCGGCATCGACATCGCAAAGCGCTACGATATTGCCGCCGCATTTTGCCGCTTCATCAACGTCGCTATCTCCCTTGCCACCAACTCCGATGCAGGCGACGTTGATCCGGCTATTGAGATTTTGGCCACGGACGATGGCAGGAACTCCGAGAAACAAAGCTCCGGCTCCGAGTCCGGTTTGTTTGAGGAAATGGCGGCGTGGGATGGATGTCATGTGATTGGTAGTGATGAGTGAGTGGATAAATGAACGTGTTAGATATATCAGCGAACGTCCAGAAATTCTATGTCATACGCAGCAGTTGTGAACATTCTTGCGCAGCTTTCATTCGAGATCGCGCAGATGAATTTCTCGGCGGCCATGGACGCTTTGCAGTGGGTAAATTTCACAGGGTTTCCACCTCTTTTTTATTAGGCGCTGCAGGTTCGGGAAATTTTTCATACTCCAGTGCAAGCACCCAGCCGTAGCTCGGACGAGCGGCCACTGGCAAATATTTGATGCGCAAGCATTGCTGTGGCTTCTGATGGTGCTGGCGCCGAAATGACCCGACATCAAACGCCAATTCCTCGCCGCTGTTGAGTAATACTGCGCGACGCGGAGCATCGACGAGCGGATAGAGAAATACAGAGGTCGTCTCCGGCTCCTTGATGAGATGCACGTAAAGCGTATTGCCACTGCGTGTGAGCACGACATCAGTGTTAGAGCTGAGTTCTGCGGCAGATTCCACATCCCAAAGTGTTGGTCTAACCACTGTGATCCATTTGCCAATCCGACGTAAGATCGCAGCGGACTCAGGAGGAATCACTCCATCAGCTTTCGACCCGACGTTGAGCAGATAGTTTCCGCCTTTTGCTAGAACTTTTTGGATGCTGCGAATCAGGTGTGCATCGGTGTAATAATCCTCATCCACCCGGCATCCCCAGCTCTGATAGCCCACTGACTGGCAGACCTCCAGAGCGGTATCGAAGCGAGCCTTGGTGGTGAGCGAGATATCCCAATCGCGTTCGGACGTGACAAAGTCACCCGCATCAAATCCGCGGTCGTTGATCATCGCTTTTGGCTGGAGTTCGCGGATCATCGCATTGATAGACGGGTCCTGGTGTTCGGGCACGTTCATGTCCCACCAGAAGCCGTGGATCTCGCCGTAGTTGGTGCATAACTCACGGACTTGGGCTTTGAGAAACTCCATGTATTTTCCCCAATCCGGTGAGTCACCCGGTTGCGGCGGGAGTTCGTGATCGCGGCCCTGATTCGGATAGTTCGGGTGATGCCAATCCACAATCGAGTAGTAGAGACACAACGGAAAGTTTCTGCGGTGACAAGCATCGGCTAGCAAGCGGAGTGCGTCCTTGCCGTAGGGCGTGTTCATCGTGTTGAAGTCCGTGTGCTTCGTATCCCAAAGGCAGAAACCCTCGTGATGTTTGGCGGTGAAACAGAGGTATTTCATGCCAGCGGCCTCGGCGAGATCGATCCATTGGTCTGGATTGAAATTGACCGGATTCCATTCTAACCGGAGTTTCGCGTATTCCTCACGTGGCACGTTGCGGCACCATTGATCTTGCTCGTGCCAGCCATGGATTGAATAAAGCCCCCAGTGTACAAACATTCCATAGCGTGCCTGAAACCACCACGCTCGCCCGTCCTCTGCGAGTGGATTAGTATCAGCTATCACATCAGGCTCTTGCGTGGCCAAGCTGAGAATCGGCACAAATCCTACCGCCGCGATGCTAGATTTCAGAAAACTTCTGCGATGAATATCGGCTGGCATGAAGGGTTTCATAAGGATTGAGGCACTTTGCTTGCGGAATATTTCACACATCACATGCCTAGGCTATCCAAATTCTTGCGCCAAGAAAGTGTGTGGTGCCATCGAGCTCATAGGTTCTCTTGAAAGTTCCTTTTCCACGCGTCGCTAAGGGCTTGCCGGTTGCGCACGGCTAGGATTCACTTTCGGCATGACACGTCCTGATGGCCGCCAAATTGATGAACTTCGCCCGATTTCTTTCACCCCAAATGTAGCGCCGCACGCCACTGGCTCGGTGTTGGTTGCCTTCGGTGACACACGCGTGATTTGTTCCGCGACCATTGAGGAGGACGTGCCGCGTTGGATGCGCGCCCAACGGGTGGAGGGCGGCTGGCTCACCGCAGAATATTCGATGCTGCCGTACTCGACGCTCGACCGCAAACCGCGCGACATTTCTCGTGGCAAAATCGATGGCCGCTCGTCCGAAATCCAACGCCTGATTGGCCGTGCGTTGCGTGCCGTGGTGGACCTCAAAAAAGTCGGTCAACGAACCATCTGGATCGATTGTGATGTGCTGCAAGCCGATGGCGGCACCCGGACTGCATCAATCACTGGCGGCTGCGTGGCGATGGCGATCGCCTTCAACAAGCTTTTCTCCGAAGGAAAACTCAAAGATTTTCCAATCAAAAAACTCGTCGCTGCGGTTTCCGCCGGAGTCTATCAGGGAGTTCCAGTTTTGGATCTCAATTATCCTGAAGACAAAGACGCAACAGTGGATTTCAACGTCGTCATGACTGAAACGCTGGACTTCGTGGAAGTTCAAGGCAGCGGCGAAGAAGCGGTGTTTAGCACAGAAGAAATGACCTCCATGTTAGCACTCTCCCGCAAAGGAATCTCGGAAATCATTTCCAAACAAAAAGCGGCGATTCTAACCGCAGACCGCGCGGCACCCGCAGATCTAGCATCTCTGGCGGCGGCATTCGGCAAGTGAAGGCCAATCAGCGGCGGCACTTCTCTAGCAGCCCAGTGAGAAAGCGGGTGATCTGGACCAGAGCGTCGCAGTACACGGACTTGCCGAGCGGCGCGAGATCCTCACGGCTTTCAGCCAGCAGACCGATGGCGGTATCCACTGCACTCTCGATGGCACCTTCGTATTCCGCGATGCCCAATAACACGGGTAGATCGAGTGGTTCTTGATCGAGAATGCGTTTGTTGAGTTTGATGCGCTGAGCCTCTGATGCGGTTTCTAGCAAATTGAGGATCGGCAAGGTGAGTTTGCCTTTGACCAGATCGGTGCGCAGTGTTTTGCCAACCACCTCCTCGCTGCCTACCAAATCGAGGCAGTCGTCATAAATCTGATAGGCGGTGCCAAGTTTCATGCCGTAAGCAGACAAACGGGTCTCCGCCGCCTCATCGAGCCCTGATAGTTTTCCTGCCAGACCGGTGGCAGCAGCGAACAATGCTCCGGTTTTCATGCCAATCACGCGGAAGTATTCGGCCTTGGTGAAGGTCAAATCAAAGCGGCGCTGAGTTTGGATAATCTCGCCTTGGCAAACTTCGCGGGCAGCAGCACCCACCTTGCGGCAGATGTCGATGCTGTTGAAGTCAGTGGCCAATGTTAGAGCGTGGGAAAACAACGCGTCGCCGAGCAATACGGAGAGGGAATTTCCCCACTTGGCATTGGCGGTGGGTACCATCCGCCGAGTGGTGGCACCATCGATAATGTCGTCGTGAACCAAAGTGGCCATGTGAATGAGTTCCAGAATGACGCCGAGTTTCAAGTGATCATCTGTGCAACCGCCTGCCGCGCCACCTATCAAAATCGACAACGCGGGCCGGATGCGTTTGCCAGAGGTATTGCAGATGTAGGCAACATACGGCTCGATGGCTGGATCGAATCCACGCACTTGCTCACGGATGGAAATTTCCACGCGTTCGAGTTCTGAGCGCACTAGCTCAAAGGGAAATAAATCGCTGCGGGTGGTGGAAGTGGTGATTGCCATGAGGACCGGCACAAGAAAAAGCCACATTTCTACCCTCACCGCAACCCGGATATTCTCTGATCCCGGAAAAAATGAGCTTCAAATCCACAAGCCAGCGACACCACGCAGGATTCCCCATACCCGCCAAACAATCTGCCTGCCGTCATCGGCTGATCGCTTGTAGCGTTTGATCCAATCACACAAATCACGCGGCGAAATCGCATTTCGTTCATGGTGGCGCAATTAAAAACGATAGATTGAAATGTGAATTGAACCCACGTAGTAAAGACTCGGATTATTTACTGCCACCACCATGCACACCATCAAACGCGCGTTTTTCTGGCTCTCGGGAGCCGGCACAGAAACTCTTGAACAATGCCCGAAATGGGAACAACGAAAATACGTCGCCTTCGGTGCCACCGTGTTAGTGCCCTGCGCGTTTGCCTTCATCGCTTGTGCCTACGCGCTTTCCACGCTCACCGACAACGCCCGCGTCATCTATCCAGTTTCTGCAGTTTGGGCGTTTATCATCATGACCATCGACCGCGCGCTGCTCGCTGGCTACCGCGCCTACACTTCGGTTTTCCGCAAACTCTCACAGTTTTCCTTGCGCATTGTAGTGGCCATTTTGATGGGCATCACCATCGCCCACCCGCTGGTGCTGCTGTTATTTCGGGACACAATTTCTTCGGTGGTTGAAAAGGACCGTGCGGCGGAAATCGAAGTCGCTCGCAGCGGATTCGAGACACAAAAGGAAAAGGTTCACGGCCAGGTCACGCTGCTAGAAGAAACCATCGCCGTGCAGCGCCAGAAATGGAACGAGTCGTTTCAGGCCAAATTTCTACTGCAAGAAAACGAAGACGCCAGCGCCGCCATTCCCGGACTCACCGCCGCCCAACAGACCGAGCTCAAAGCATCAATCGAAGAAGGCACTTCCCCGTTTCGCGAACGCCTGAGCGTCATCGACACACAATCCGCCGAGCTCAGCCCGCAATACGCCAAACTGCAAACCGAGCTGGGATTCTGGCAGTCCGAGTTTGAGCGCGAACTCAACGGCCAACGCTCCGGACTCAAGGGCGAAGGCCCACGCGCCCGCTCGATTCGCTCCGATCAACTCGAACCGCGGCGCGAAGAATCCAAACGCCTCGGCTCATTGTTAGAGCATCTCACTGCGGAAAAAGCCACCTTGCAAACCCAATCTCGCGAGGCCGAAGCCGCCGCTATCTCCTTGTTCGAGAAAAAACTCGCAGAGATCTCACTGGCTAACCAAGCCGAATCCGAACGCGTGACCTCTCTCAAACAAAAAGTCGAAGCCGACCAAGCCGGTCAATTCGTAACCCAACAGAACGCGCTGCGCGACACCATCAAACAACAAATCGACAACCGCTTGATCGAGCTCCAACGCGTCCAACAAGAACTCGCCGCCGTTTCCTCCGAGGAAGCCGAACGCCTATCCTCCATCCGCGCCGAACCCCGCCGCGACATCCTCACCCAAACCCTCGCCCTACACGCATTATTTCAAACTGGAAACCAAGGCGGCCAATTCGCATTTTACACTTATATCATCCTCACGCTCTTGTTTATGTTAGTGGATACCATTCCGCTGATCGTGAAATTTTTCACCAAAGCTGGCCCGTATGACACTTTGGTAGATCGTGATGAAATCTCCTTCGACAGCGAACACCGCGCCTTCCGCCAGAGCCGCGTCCGCTACATGAACCAACTCGCCAGCGGAAATCTAATCGCAGTAACCCGCAACCAACGCCTCGAACACGCATTGGTCGATGGCGTCGAACACACCCGCGCCGCCCGCGAATTCCTCGACTCATTGATCGAAATGGAAAAATCCTTCGCCGAGAAAATGAAACTCGAAGAACAATGCGTCGGCGTGGCGGAAAGTGACAAACGCGCCGCTCTGGAATCGATCAAGAAGCGATTTTACGACGACCTCAACCACCGCATGGAGGTTTTCTTCGCCAGCGGACGGGCCTGATCGGTGGATTTTCACGCCTGAATCCACCGGAATTGCAAATTTCCTCAAGATTCTGCTTGGCAAGCGCGCGAGGATCTTACAATTTCCGCGCCCGCCAGTCTGCCGACCGGCCTAATCGAGCCTCACCATGTCTGTATCCATCCGACTCAACCGCAAGGGCACCAAGGACCGCCCTTATTATAAAATCGTCGCCGTTGATAGCCGCAAACGGCGTGACGGTCGTTACATCGAACAACTTGGCACCTACGACCCAAAAATCGAGGGCGTCAACTACACCATCGATCTAACCGTCGCTGACAAATGGCTCGCCGTTGGCGCAAAGCCCTCGGAAACCGTGAACAGCATCATTCGCAAGGCTCGCACCGCAGCGACCAAAGACTGATCTAGATCACCGGTGATTTCACCTTTTTAAAATCAGCCGCGTTCCGTGAGGATCGCGGTTGTTTTGTTTGACTGAGCCATGTCACCACAAGCTCCCATTCCATTTGAAGCATTCATGCAGCGCGCCTTGCACGACCCGCAGCGCGGCTACTATGCGCGGCGTATCAAAAGAGTCGGCACGCGTGGTGATTTCACCACCGCCCCGATGCTCTCGGAAATGCCCGGCAAGGCCATCGCCGCATGGGCGGCCCGAGCGATGGCACAAACCGGCTGCCGCGATTTGATCGAAATCGGCCCCGGCGAGGGAAAACTAGCGGCCGCAGTGATGAATAATCTGCCATGGCACATCCGTTGGAAAACCCGCCTGCATCTAATCGAAACCTCAGTGCCCCTGACGGAGCTTCAAAAAAATGAATTGGGAAAATCCGCGTGCTGGCATCACAGCCCGGCTGAAGCACTCGCCCAATGCGGCGGCAAAGCGGTGATATTTTCTAACGAACTGATCGATGCATTTCCAGTCCAGAGATATCAAAAAACCGCCCACGGCTGGTGCGAATTGGCCGTATCATTCGATCTCACAGGAAAAGCCAGCGAGTCGCTCATGCCCCCTGCCCCACTGCCAGATTCCAGCGGATTTTTAGAAAATCATCCGCTAGGACAAAAAATTGAAATCCACGATTCCTACCGCCGCTGGCTGCTCGACTGGTTACCACTGTGGCAAGCTGGACGAATTCTAACCATCGACTACGGCACCACCGCAGATGCATTGTATCACCGCCGCCCCGGCGGAACCGTGCGCGGATATTGGCAACATCACAGAATCGAAGGCCTAGAAATCTATCAAAACATCGGCCACCAAGATCTCACCGCAGATGTGAATTTCACCGACCTAATGCGCTGGAGCGCCCCGTGGACAACAGACACCCAACTCACCGACCTGCATTCGTTTCTCAAAACACACTGCCTAACGCTTTCACCAGTCGATCTCCAACTCACCGATTCCGATGGCGCTGGCGGAGCATTCCTTGTGCTGGATCAAAAATGCGGCAGCCAACCACCCCAGCCCTAAAGCAGTTAGAATAGACCAATCATCCTGCTTTACCTGTTGGCGGGTGTTCAGTAGGTTCATTGGCGATGCGTTGGTTCTGTTCTCTGATGATTTACCGACTGGTATTGCCGCTGCTTTTTGTGGCGGCATTTCCCGGATGGATCATGAAAATGTTGCGCCGCGGTGGCTTTGGCACCCGCATGGGAGAACGCGCAGCCATTTACACAACGCCTCTGGATTTCGAACCTTATGGCGCGATCCACGTCCATGCCATCAGCGTGGGAGAGTCTCTGTTAGCTCTGAAGTTGATCCGCGAATGGCGAATTCTGCAGCCCGAACAACGCTTCGTACTCGCCACTGGCACGGCCACCGGACATGCAGTGGCCACCGCCGCAGGCATCCCAGAGTTGCGTGTTTGTTATGCACCGCTCGATCTGCCATCGATGATCCAGCGATATTTCAAACGTTTCTCACCTGCAAAAATCATTCTCATCGAGAGCGAAGTCTGGCCACACTTGCTGATCGCGTGTCAGAAAAAAAATATCCCGATCGCGTTGGTGAATGCCCGCGTTTCCCCGCGATCCATGCGCCGATACCAACGATTCGCCGCTTGGTTACGCCCTTTATTTTCAATGTTAGACTTGGTGGCTATCCAAAAAACCGAAGACGCAGCTCTTTGGAAATCACTCGGTGTCGATGCCCGCAAAATCCATCACACAGGCAGCCTGAAATTTGATCCAACAGGCGGCACACTGCCGCAAACTCGTCCGGATTTCCAAAATCTATTGGATACTTTTGGCAAAGGAAAATCCGTCATTCTAGCAGCTAGCACCCACGCCGGAGAAGACGCGTGGATCGCCACAGCCGTTCGCGATGCGATGCCAGAAGCCTTACTTCTGATAGTTCCTCGCCACGCCGAACGCAGGTGGGAAGTCAAACAACAGCTCGAACGCGCTGGATTTACTGTGGTTTTGCGCTCGCAACTCGATCCGTCTGCTCCACCGAAAATCGAGCGCGGTCCGATCTTGTTTTTGATCGACTCAACCGGTGAACTGCGTGACTGGACCGCCCATGCGGATGCGGTGATCATCGGCAAAAGTTTTCTCGCCACTGGCGGACAAAATCCAACTGAAGCGATTCAGGCTCACCGCCCGGTGATTTTCGGCCCACACATGGAAAACTTCGAACCTCTCGCATCGCGCCTTGTCGCCAATGGCGGTTGCATCCGCGCCATCAATCAATCGGAGCTTGCCAATGCCATCACCACCGTTTTTGATCCGAGCAGAATGAACGAAATGACACAAAACGCTTCCACCATCCTCCGCGATCACGAAGGTGCGACGCTGCGGATTCTCGACCTATTGAGAGCTCCCGCTTTATTCACGAAATGAGACAACGTGGAGTTTGTCATTTCCAAAAACACACCCTAATATCTGTCCCGTGAGTGATTCCGAAAACAACCCAATGAGTGATCTGCTATCCACCTTCGCACTCGGCCCTTCATGGGCGCGTGCCACCGGCGCTCAACCTGTTAGCCATTCTTCTAGCGACATCTCTAACAAAGATCGCTCGCCCCGCAATGATGACCGACGGCCCGATGATCGCAAAAATAACCCTCGGGGTCGTGATGGAGATCAGGGCAGAGATCGCGATGGCGGACGCCGCCCGTTCAAAGGCCGTGATGGAAAATTTGACAATCGCCAGAACGCACCGCAGCGCCAAGAAGAAGCTGCGCCCGAGGATGGTGTGCGCGTCACTCTCTCACCGGACCCACAGGCCGTCCATCTCATCGGCAAGGAAATCCATCAGGTCGCACGCGCCTATCCGCTTTTTGATGTCGCCAAGATTCTTCTAGCAGAACGCGGACGCTGCCTCGCCATCTTTGAGGCCCCCGCGCCTCACGCTCCACTGCTGCGCGGCAAATTAGACGATTCACTTTTTCTCACCCGCGATGAAGCTGTGCAACACCTCTGGCAATCCGAGCTGCGCGGACAGTTCATCGAAGAGGAAACCATCGAGGTCGATCCGCCGACCGGCAATTTCCAGTTAGTCGCCCGCTGTGGTGTCTCTGGCGAATGGCTAGGGCCACCAAATTTCCATTCCTATCAGGTCAACCTGCGCCGCCTCCACCGCGAGCGATTCTCCAGCACACCATTTGCTTTTTATTCATCCATGGTCCGCACCGAGCGCGGCGAGGAAGCCGTGAGCGCATGGCTGGAAACCATGAAGAAAAAGACTCGTTGGCGCATGGTTGGCGATGGCGACGAGGCCTGGATCGACGAGCGCACCGAAGCGGAACGCACACTCGGCGCCCGCTGCTTTGATCAAGCATTCGGAGAAACGCGGCTCGCCGAAGTTTCAGCAGCCATTCCACCGAAGAACCTTTCGCCCTCGCTGCTGACATCGATGAAAATCGCCGGCAACCACGCCCGGAATCATCCGGCCATCTTGATTCCTGCCGTCTGCCGTGCCGTCGAGGCTGAACATTTACCCGTCTTCAAGCGCATGGGCAAACTCTTCACCGGCCCCGCACGCCCGCACCCACTCCCACTCAACGCCGTTCTAGCAGAACGTCCCGGCATCATGGTTTCATGGATCCGCGCGAACAGCCCGGCCAAACTCGAAGGCCTGTGGAAAGCCGTGCTGCCAGAAGGTGGCTCCGCTCCCCCAGCAGAATTCGCCGCAGATCTTTTCTGGCTGCTCCAACAAGGCCACATCCTGCTTTTCACCGACGACACGCTACTCGTTCAAGATCTCCGCGAAGTTTCTCCCAACGAAACCGACGCCGACTCCAAAGCACCGAAACGCAAGAAAAAGAAATCCAAAAAACCCAAGTCTGATACCCCCGCAGCAGAAATTTCAGAGGGCACATCCGAAATCGAAGGTGATACGGATATCGAAGCCACTCCAGAATTTGATGTCGCGGCAGAAACCGAAGCTGGTCCTGAACTTGATATCGCGGCAGAAATCGAAGCCGTTCCCGAAATTCAAGTTGCAGCAGAAATTGAATCATCTCCTGAGATTGAATTCGCTCCTGAGGTCGAATCATCTCCAGAAATCGAAATTGCAGCAGTGATCGAAGCATCACCTGTAGCAGCCGAAACCTTTTCAGAAGCGGAAACTCAAAAGAATCCATTACCAAGGGTTGACGAGTCAACCGGTCTATGATTGAAACCCCCACGCACGAATTTCAGGAACGGTGGCTGAGTGGTCTAAAGCACTCCCTTGCTAAGGGAACGTAGCCCAAAAGGTTACCGAGGGTTCAAATCCCTCCCGTTCCGCCAGCCTGAATCGAATGGATCGAGCAGATCCAAAATTCAATTGAATCGCCCGAATTTCCCACGCCGAAACTAATTTGGCCACGACGATCAAGTTAGCCCGCAAGCACAGAAAGCGGGCTATCATAAACCGAGCGATTGCAGCACCGCCTTACCAATTGGCCCGAGTAGAATGGATGGGAAAAGCCCAAGAACTACTAGCAGAACAGCCGGGATTGCTACGCTCAATGAGTGAAAAGTCGGCAGAACAAAGTCGTTAGAAACTTCGGCATCTTCAGTGGCATCCTTCACGAATGCCTGCTTTAATACTGATAGATAATAATAAAGCGAAACTGCGCTCATGATAGCAGCCAGTCCGACCAACCATGCGAGCCCGGATTTTTCGCCGGAGGCGGTGGCGGCCATCGCGGTGCTGAACATCGCAAACTTGCCGAAAAACCCGGCCAACGGCGGAATACCAGCAAGTGACGTGAGAAAAACAAGCAACGAAATTGCTAGAAACGGCGAGCGTTTGATCAAGCCGCCGAACGATGCAATGTGATCATCCCCATGCTCGCGCTCGACGGCGGCGGTCACGGCAAGTGCGCCCAGCGTGGCGAGGCCATAGACCACTACAAAAAATAGAGCCGCTCCGGCGGCATCTTTGCCATTCGCCACCAAGGCCACTAACAAATACCCAGTGTTGGCGACGGCAGAATAGGCCAACAATCGCCGCACGCTGGTTTGCGCCAGCGCTAACAGGTTTCCGAACAAGATCGATACTGCCGAAAGCACAGCGAGCCAAACCGTCCAGCCCGGCAACATCGCGCCCCACGCAGCTGAGCCACCAGCAGTGTGAAATCCGATCAACAACAGACGCACTAAAACGACAAGCCCGACGACCTTTGATGCCGCAGAAACCAGCGCAACGGTGGTGGCTGGTGCGCCTTGATAGACATCCGGAGCCCAGTAGTGGAATGGTGCGGCGGCCATCTTGAATGCCAGTCCCACCAGCACCATCAGCAAACCAGCAATCGCCAGAGGGGAGGGCGGACCAGCGGCAAGCGCGATGGCGATATCGCTGAGTTTTGCGCTGTGGGCAAAACCATAGAGGAAACTCAAGCCGAACAACATGAAAGCAGCCGACACTCCGCCGAAGAGGAAGTATTTTAATGAAGCCTCGGATGCTTTGGCCGTGCGCGGGAATCCAGCTAGCAGATAGAGTGAAAGGCTAGCGAGTTCGAGGGCAACGAAAAGAAACAACAGGTGGTTCGTTCCAGTCGTTAGAAGCAGACCGGTGAGTGCGAACAAAATCAGCGCATAATACTCGCCGACCTGCGGGATTTCTCGCTTGGCGGGCGGCAGCCAAACGGCCAGCAAACCGAGGCCCAACACTAGACCTTTGAACAAGCGGGCAATTCCATCGGTCACGATGAGTGGTGATCCACTTTCGATTTCCTTTGGCGAAAAAAACATGGCGGCTGCCGCAAGCAGAATTCCGAGCGTCGCAATTCCGATCGCAGAATTGACTGGAAAGGTTTTGCGCGTTTTTGACTCGTGAGCCATGGCCACGCCTAACATGGCCAGCGCGGTGAAAACCAGCACGGCTTCGGGCAACAATTGCATCAATAGGGCGTTGTAATTCACGGCAGGGAAAGAATCGATTGGAACAAGGGACTGCGAAGACCGTCATCGATCAGAACCACCCAAGGTTTCGGATAGATACCGATCGCCAGCGAAACGAAAAGCAGCAGCACAATGGCGGAGATTTCTGGTCGAGTGAGAGGTGGGAGCTTCGGCGCGGGTGCATCTGACGCATTTCGCACCGGGAAAAACGCGCGGTGCATCGCCCGCAACGAGAACGCGCCAGTGATGATGATGCCGATGGCCACTGCAATTGTTAGCCACGGATAGACTTGCCAAATTCCGATCACCACCGAGATTTCTGCGACGAATCCGCTGAAGCCCGGCAGTCCCATCGATGCGGCGGTGGCGAGTGTGAATGCGACCGCCGCGCCGGGCAGAGATTTCCAAAGATCGAACGCCTGAAGCGCTGTCAGGTCGCGAGTGTGAGTGCGTTCATAAACCACTCGTCCGGCAATCCCGAAGAGCAGACCAGCGATAATGCCGTGCGAAATCATCTGCAAAGCCGCGCCGCGAAGGCCCCAGTGATTTGCCGCAGCCAAACCTAGCAGAATAAACCCCATGTGGCTCACCGATGAATAACCGATCACAAATTTTAGATCTTTCTGAGTCAGCGCCGTGAGCGCACCGTAAATAATGCCCACCACCGCCAACCCGGCAATCACCAGACGCCACTCCATGAATCCCTGAGGAAACAACGGCATCGCCACGCACAACGCGCCGTAAGCCCCGAGTTTCATCACCACACCTGCTAACAACATCGATGCCGCCGTCGGCGCAGCCACGTGACCGGTCGGCGCCCAAGTGTGGAACGGCCACATGCCAGCTAACACCGCGAAGCCGAGGAAAAGAATTGGAAATGCCCAGAATTGCAGCGACGGCGCGTAATTCGCCTGTGCCAAGTGATCGAGATCAAAGCTGGTGCCGCCCGCCGCCGCGTAGGCGACCACGATGCCTATCAAGATCAGCGCGCTAGCACCGATCGAATACATCGTGAGTTTCATCGCTCCGTATTCTTTGTTAGTCGATCCCCAGATGGCGATGAGCATGTATTTTGGCAAGATCACGATTTCATAACAGACGAATAACAGGAAGGCATCGCGGCTGAGAAATACACCGTAAACCCCGCCGATGATCGTCATGAACCAAGCGAAAAACGCGCGCGGACGGTGGCTCACGTTCCATGAAAAAAGCACCCCAGCGATGGCGACAATGCCGGTAAGCAGTAACAGCGTGAGAGAAAGTCCGTTCGCTGCGAGGTGAAAACGAATGCCGAGTTCTGGCACCCACGGCAGGTTCAAATCCCACACCGGGCTGTCGAGGTGATTCAGGCGATCAAGGCAAGCAGTGGCAGCCACCAATGCGCCAGCAATTGAGGCGACCAGTGCGACCACCCGCGAAAAGGCAGCCGAACGAGCGGGAAGCAGTAGCACTAACAATGCTCCAGCAAATGCGGTTAGTATGGTCCAGGCGGGAGTCATGGGATCGGGCTGAGAAGGTCAAGAAGTTGGCGAATTCCGGCATTGGTGAAATGCAGCAGCACTTGCGGCAACAGGCCGGGAATCACAATCAAAGCAACGGCCAGCGCAAACCAACCACGCTCGGTGCCACTGAGATCCGCCCACTTTGCAAGACTTGGCCTGAGCGGACCGTGGAAAACTTTGCGCATCATGCGCAGTAGGAACACCGCTGTTAGCAGTAGGCCGATCAATGACAACACTGCTGCTTTTGGCGTTAGCGCAAAGACGCCGTTGAAAATGAGAAACTCGCCGATGAATCCGCTCAAGCCTGGCAATCCAAGCGAAGCAAATACCGCGATGCCGAATACGCCGCAAAATACCGGCATTTGCGCACGCAGACCACCGAAGTCATGCAGGCCGCGCAAGCCACCGCTGCGAGTTTCGAGGATGTTGATGCCAAAGAACAATGCCGAAGCGATGACACCGTGGTTGATCGCCTGCAACACCGTGCCAGACAAGACCGCTGATAGTGCGACGCGATCCGTTTGCGAAGCTGCGGCAGCGGCGATGGCAAGTGCGCAATATCCCAAGTGATTCACCGATGAATACGCTAGAATGCGTTTCAAATCCGTCTGTGCGAGCGCTGCGACCGCACCTAACAAAACCGTAGCAACCGCAAGCACGGTTAGCAATGGTGCCAGCGATGGCAACACTTCTGGGAAAACCGGCAAAAAGATCCGCAGCAATCCATACACTCCCATTTTGGAAAGCAATCCGGTGAGCAGCATGGTCACTGGCGTGGGCGCTTCCGCATAAGCCGCGGGCAACCACGCGTGAAACGGCACAATCGGGACTTTCACCGCAAGTCCGAGAAACACCATGAGCGCGACAATGGTCAACAACGCAGTGCCACTCAATCCACTAGCAGCAAATGTTTTGGCGAGTCCGGCGGTCAGAGCATCATTCGCTGCGAGTTTTCCGAGTTCCGTGAAATCCATCGTGCCTACTGAGAGTTGCAACGCGAGGAAACCGACTAACATGAAAGCACTGCCGCCCAGCGTCATGATGAAAAATCTCAGTGCTGCACGCGGTGCGCCGCTGCCGCCCCACAAACGAATGAGCAGATAAGATGGAATGAGCGTCATTTCCCAAAACAAAAACCATGGGATGAAATGCCGCGCGGTGAAAACTCCAAACAACGCTGCTTGCAAAACCAATATCAATCCACAATACGCGCGGCCGCCACGTCCGCTTGATAGAGATGCGGCCAGCGAAAACAACGTGACAAGACAAGTGAGCAGCAGGAATACCCATGATAGACCGTCGATGGTGAAGCGAAGATTCATCCCGGCATCGGGAATCCATGGCAAAATCGCCTCATCCATCACGCCGCTGACTTTGCCGCGAGTGCCGATCAGAGCGACGCAGCCGAGCGGTAAAACGGACCAACCTAACGCAAACCGACACGAGCGCACGCGGTCCGCGCCCGTCCATGCAGCTAACAAGGCCGCACCGAACAATGGTAGAATAATGAGGAGAAGTATCAGCATGACGAAATCAGGCGTTTAGCCAAAAATAGAGAATGAGCAGAACCGACATCGCCAATCCAATGGCGCGGAGATAGGATTGCGGACGACCAGACTGCGCGCTCGATGCGGCATCCGCTTGGTTTTGAAGACTGGAACACGCTCCGTTGAATCCATCGTTGAGGCCTTTTTCATCGGTGGCACCGGTCAGGCGACCTGCAAGTTTGATGGCGTTTTCCGTGATGGCCATCAGCGGCACAAAAATCTGACGCTCTAGCGCATCCACACCGCCCGCGAAAAACGCAAGCGGCCCAATGATTGCCTTTTCATAGAGCGCATCGAAACCCATGCCAGTGCCGAGAAAATTCCAGAGCGGCCCGAGCTTTGTCTCCAGTGGATCAGGAGCATTGCTATCACGAGACGGATTCCGATAGACAAACCACGAGGCGCCGACACCCACAGTCACCAGCACCAGCGAAAGCCCGATCAATTGCAGCGCCGCTGGAGTGGTTAGAGCACCAGCATTGAAGTGCGCGGATTCGCCAATGATCCATTCCTCGAACCACGGCCACAGCGGCGTGCCGATCACTGATAGCAACACCGCTCCGGCTGCCAACACGAACAACGGAACCAACATGATCGACGGACTTTCATGCGGATGATGCACACCGGGAGTGCGTGGATTGCCAAAGAAAACTAACAACGCTTGGCGAGTCATGTAAAATGCGGTGAGCAAAGCAGCGCAGACTGCTAGACAAAATGGTCCGAGTCCACCGTGCCAATGTTGCGCACTGTGAAGAATGGCTTCCTTGCTCCAAAATCCGGAAAACACAAATGGAAAACCCGCCAGCGCCATCATGCCAACCGCATAGACGATAAACGTTTTTGGCATCGCCTTGCGCAGACCGCCCATCTTGCGGATGTCTTGTTCTTCATGGCAGCCATGAATCACCGAGCCAGCGGATAGAAACAGCAGTGCCTTGAAAAATGCGTGGGCGATCAAGTGAAACATCGCCGCCGCCACACCGCCAGTGCCCAGCGCAATCATCATAAAACCGAGCTGCGAGACCGTGGAATAGGCGAGAATGCGTTTGATGTCGTTTTGTGCGAGCGCGACACAGGCGGCATACAACGCGGTGATGCCGCCGATCCATGCAGTCGCCGTGAGCGGCCAACCAGTTTCGCCACAACTCATGAAAATCGGATGCGTGCGGGCAATTAGAAACACACCCGCTGCCACCATCGTCGAGGCATGGATCAACGCGGAAACCGGAGTCGGGCCTTCCATCGCATCTGGCAACCACGTGTGCAAAGGCACTTGGCCAGACTTGCCCATCGCGCCGACTAACAAAAGCAATGAAGCCGCGGCGGAAACCGTCAGCCCGCCGATGGTGGTGACGCCCGCCAACGAGGTGAGCGCACCGTTTTCTAGCAGACCATTTCCATTGTCATAAAACAACAGCGTATCGGTGTGGCCGTAGAGCCAAATCATGCCGAGAAAAAAGGCCATATCGCCGACTCTTGTGGTGATGAAGGCTTTCTGTGCGGCAGCGGCTGCGGAGGGTTTTTCGTAATAAAATCCGATGAGCAGATAGGACGCCAGACCGACGATTTCCCACGCCATGAACAATAACAAAAGGCTATTGGCGAGCACCACCATCAACATCGCACCGCAGAACAATGAGAGAAATCCAAAGAATCGCCCGAAGCGTTTTTCGTTCTCCATGTAACCGATGCTATAAACTAAAATCCAGAACGCAACAAACGTGACCATCGCCGCCATCGCCGCGCTCATCGGATCTAGCAGCACGCCGACTTTCAGCGCGACATCGCCGAAGACAAACCAAGTGAATGCCGTGGCATGACGAAACATTTCCCCATCCGGCGAATCGAGCGTGCAAATGAATGCGCCGATGGAAATTAAACAGGAAACAAACAAAGCACCCAGCGCGATTTTCGAGGCGATCCTGCCCTGACGATTTGGCAAGAAGACAATGATTCCGCCAGCCAGTAGAGGCAGCAGCGGAATCCACCAGAGCAAAGTGGATAGATAAGGTTTGAGGGCTTCAGCCATGGAGTGAATCGAGGCGGTTGAGATCGGTGGAACGTGTGTGGCGGAAAACCATCAGTATAATCGCAAGGCCGACAGCGGCTTCGGCAGCTGCGATTGCGATAGAAAATAACACAAACATCGGCCCGGTGAGTTCGGGATCGGGCGGGCCGTAGCGCCAGAAGGCGATGAAGTTGATATTCGCCGCGTTGAGCATCAACTCAATGCCGACGAGAATCAGAATCGCATTGCGGCGAGTCAGCACGGCAAGCAGTCCGAGCGCGAACATGATCGAAGAAAGCGTTAGCAATAATGCGAGCGGATTCATTTTTCAGGAAAATTGGGTTTGGGCTTTTCGGTGTCGCGGGCAAATAGCGCAGCTCCGATCATCACGGCGGTGAGAAGCACGGCCACCGCTAGAACCGCTGGCGCGTGGGTGGTGAATAGCAACTCACCGAGTTTTCCAACCGAAAGCACTGGCGCGTCAGTGATGCTGGCTTCCGGCGGGTTTCCTTTTATCAGTGAAAATAACAAAACACCCAGCACCGGCAGCGTGCAAATGAGGCCTGTGACCATCGCTCGCGGACGACGCACGATTTCCTCGGCTTCATCGCCGGGACGCGTGATGAGCAACGAAAAAACAATTAGAATCGCCACCGCGCCGACATAGACCATGAACTGCACAAGACCGATGAAATACGCACCGATGGTAAGATAGAGCACCGCAGTCAGCGAAAGTGCGAGCGCCAGCAACAACGCCGCGTGAACTGGACGCGCCTTCCACACCGCACCAAGCGCGGCGAGCAGAATCAGGAGGCTTAGTATTAGCAGCAGTGTCATTGTTGAGTGCGTGTTCCCATAAATCCCATTTTTATCCTCTTATTGCTATGAATCCGCAAAAGTGTAAGTCCGTCTGGCAGGAGCGAGGCGACGGTTGAAAAGAACCGTGAGAATGAACCACGGAATGAGCAACAGTGGCACGGTGACAACCCATGATAGAATGCCTTTGCCAGTGTAAACCCACAGCGCCGCAGCGGGGATCGTTAGAAGTGCCATCGGGATCAGGCAAAGCCATGCAAATCGCATGAGTTGGTCAATGCGGACGCGCGGGAATGTGCCGCGAATCCAGAGATATGACATGATGACTGCTGCGAGTTTGGCGAAAAACCAAAGATACGATGGCACCCAACCAAGTCCGGGCAACGGGGCTTGCCAACCACCGAGAAACAGCGTGACACCCAAACCAGCAATCGCAAAAAGCCCGAGATATTCACCCATGAAAAACAACGCGTATTTGAACCCCGAGTATTCCGTCATGTGACCGGCGACGATTTCTGATTCACCTTCTGGTAGATCGAATGGGCAACGGTTCGCCTCGGCAATGCTGGCGATATAGAAGATCAGCCCAGCAGAAAATCCCCATGGCGAAAACAAATTCCATGCGGGGATGAATCCAAGATAGAAGCCTTCCTGTTTCGCGACGATTTCTGGCAGCGAGAGCGAGCCTGTCACCATGATCACGCCGATTGCGGAAATGATGAGAGGAAGTTCGTAACTGACCATCTGTGAGATCGCGCGCATCGCACCGAGCATCGGGAATTTTGATCCACTCGCCCATCCAGCCATGAACACCGAGAGTTCAGTGAGTGCGCCGACCGAAAAGAAAAACAACAAACCAAGTTCGAGCGGCACCGGCACCCATTCGCGACCGAGCGGCAGCACGCCAAGTGCGAGGATCGATGGCACCACGATCAAGATCGGCGCTGCTAGATGTAAAAATTTTTCCGCTTTGGTGGGCACGATGTCCTCTTTGGTGAGCATCTTGATGCCATCGGCCACCGGTTGCAGAATGCCGAACCAGCCCGCGCGGTTAGGACCGATACGATTTTGGATGCGAGCGAGGGTTTTGCGTTCGACCAATGAAAGCAGCGCAAATCCACTGAGGAAAACTCCGACCACCGTGCCAGCCATCGCAGCGAATCCGCCGATAGAAACCAGCCACTCCGGTGCGCCGAGAAATTGAAAAATCATCTCCACCAAGCGCTGCGGCAGACGCGGCAAGTGTTCGAGGGCGAAAAGAGATGGATCGCTCGATATCGCGGCAAACGGAAGAATCCAGCATTGCACGGTTTTTGGCTGCGGGCGGGCAGCCCGCGCCACGTGGCCCGGGCTGCTCGCCCGGAGCTTCTTATTGATCTTCATGGCTCCCCTCCTTGCTCTGTCGCCGCCTTCGCTTTGGCTTCTTGATCGGCTTTTGCCTTAGCAGCTTTGGCGGCTGCAGCGGCGACTTTCTTTTCTTCCTCTGCCTTGCGTTTTGCCATCACGGCGGACGCTTCTTCGGGCCTGAGTTGCATATGATATTCTGCGGATTTCGACAAACGATCCAAACCTAACATAAGTCCACCGAAGCGGTCGTCGGTGCTCATTTCATATTCGCCATCCATGTAAATTGAATCGAATGGACAAACTTCCGCACAGATGCCGCAGTTCATGCAGACCGAAATATCGATGTCGAAAACCTTCGGGCGTTTGAGCGATTTGCCATTTTCATCGCGCTCTAACACGATGTAGATGCACTGCGGCGGGCATTCGTTCTCACAGATCGAGCAAGCGGTGCAGCGCAGGCCTTTGACCGGATCGTCATCATAGGCAAGGAACGGGAAATTGCGGAAATTCGGGCTGATCGGTGCGCGTTCTTCAGGATACTGGATCGTCGTCATCCGCTCCTTTTTGTAATAACTCTCGATCATGTTTTTTCCCGAGATCATCAGACCTTGGAACAAACCGAGGCCGGGCATGATCCAGCGTCCGGGTTTCGGCGGCGCGGGAAGTCGCTTGATGGTTTCGCTGCTCATCGGTCCACCTCCCCTAACACAATATCCACACTACCAAGAATGATCACCACGTCCGCGAGATCGAGACCGAGACACATATCTTCTAACAAAGTAAGATTGATGAAACTCGGCGGGCGAATCCGGTAGCGGTATGGATTTACAGTTCCATCGCTGATCAGATAGAAACCAAGCTCGCCCTTCGGTCCTTCGATGCGGGCGTAAGCCTCGCCGACGGGTGGTTTGAAATTGCGGATCTTCGCCTTGGGGTGGATGAACTGGCCTTCCGGGAGTTGGTCGAGCGCTTGACGCAGGATCTTGAGCGACTCGCGCATTTCCAAAAAGCGAATCATGATGCGATCATAACAATCGCCCTTTTCACCCAGCGGAATCCGGAAATCAAAGCGCTCATAAATGCCGTATGGCTCGACCTTGCGGATGTCGTAATTCACGCCAGCAGCACGCAGCATCGGACCGGTCACGCCGCCGTTGATGAGAGTTTTTTTCGGCAGTTGTCCGACGTCCTGACAACGAGCGAGCAGGATTTCATTGCCGACGAGAAACTTTTCTAACTCATCGAGGAAGGGACCGTATTCATCGACTACAATCGAGCAGCGATCCGCCCAGCCTTTGGGCAAATCATTGCGGCAACCGCCGTAGCGCATGAAATTCGACATCATCCGCGCACCAGTTAGGTCCTCGAACAAATCGAGGATTTTTTCCCGTTCGCGGAAGGCATACATCAGCGCGGAACCCCAAGCACCCATGTCGCCGAGGATGAATCCCATGAACACGGTGTGATTGATCAAGCGGGTGAGTTCGGCAGTGATCACACGGATGAACTCCGCGCGTTCGGGCACCTCAATGCCAGCGAGTTTTTCCACCGCATGGGCGAGCGCCCAGTTGTTGGAGAGCGGGCAAATGTAATCTAGCCGATCCGTGTAGGGCATCGAGCTGAGATAGGTCATATTCTCCGCCAATTTTTCATGGTTGCGATGAAGATAACCAAAAACCGGTTTCAGGCTGATCACCGTTTCTCCATCCAGCACCACATTCATGCGGAACACGCCGTGAGTGGACGGATGCTGCGGCCCTAACGAAACGCTAAGGAGCTGGTCGGAGTCTGTTGATTCGATAGACATTTGGAGACGTGAGGAGCAGAGACAGAAGACTAAGAGACAGAAGACAGAAGACGGTGGAGGCTGTGGCTTGGAGTTGGGTGATACATGGTAATTTTTCTTTTCTTGTGTCTTCTGTCTCTAAGTCTTTTGTCTGTCTCCGTAATGTTTTTTGGCCTTTTCTAGCACCTCCTCGTGCGGGGTTGGCTCGTATTCATAATCGTCCGGCGCGACGTAATCCTTGCGCATCGGGTGATCGACAAATTCATCCCACATCAGAATGCGGCGTTGGTCGGGATGGCCAGTGAAATCCACGCCGTAAAGATCGAAAATCTCCCGCTCTTGAAATTCCGCACTGCGAAAAATTGAGACGACCGAGGGAATTCGTATATTTTTTTCGCGATCCAATGTGCGGGCACGAAGCACTAACGGGCCAGTGCGCAACGTGGTGGAATAAAGATGATAGACAACTTCTAACATCCCACCGGATGCCGGCGTCCCCTCCCCTTCTGGCGCGGCGATGGCGTCGGCTTTGGCGGCATCTGGCCAATCGACACCGCTGACGTTTGATAGAAAATCGAATTCAAAGCCCGGTGAATCGCGAAGGAAATGGCACACATCGATCAGACTGGCCGAGTCGATCAACAGTGAGTGTTGGCCGGATGGTCCGGGATTTTTTCGGATAGAAATTTGCGTTCCGGGAAGAGCTTCGAGGATTCGGTTAGCGATGGCTTCGATCTCGATGCTCATGCCGCACCTCCTTCGCGAACGATAATGGGCGGATTCCAGATGTCACGGTTCGCGGTGGGTTCGAGATCATGTGCGCCGAATTCTGGCACGGGCATTTCAGCGGCACCCAGCGGATCAGCGTGGCGAGCTCGGGTTTTACCAATCAATTTTTCCTGTTTGATGATTTTTTGCAGAGTCATCAAGCCTTCTAGCAGAGCTTCCGGACGCGGCGGACAGCCGGGCACCACCACATCCACCGGGATGAAACGATCCACACCCTTGAGCACATTGTATCCATCTTTGAACGGGCCACCGGAAATCGCGCAGGCACCCATCGCCAGCACGTATTTCGGCTCGGCCATCTGGTTGTAGAGGCGCACGACTTGCGGGATCATTTTCTTGGTCACCGTGCCAGCCACGATCATTAAGTCCGCCTGGCGTGGCGAAGGGCGGAAAACTTCGGCACCGAAGCGAGCCATGTCGTATTTCGCCATGGTGGCGGCGATCATCTCGATGGCGCAGCACGCGAGACCGAATTGCAATGGCCACAGCGAACTGGAGCGGCCCCAGTTGATGAGCTGCTCGAAGGACGTGACATGCACGCCCTGAGACTTCAGATCGTCGGCCAGTTTTTGATCAATCGCCATAAATTGTGATATCCGATTTGAAAATTCCAGTCGTTCAGAGCTGCCCAATCTAACTAAAATTAGGTTTTGAAGACAGCAGCGCAGCAACCGAAAAGTTCAAAACGAAAGTTGTAGAATACGATGCCAATTGGAAGCAGAAAGATAAATCCACTCATCAAACAGCAAGAAATGCCGAAAAAATACCACAAGACATGAAAAAGTAGTCAAGGACTTCAGCCCGTTCTTCCCAGACAAAGCCCCCAATTTTACTCACCAAGCCCACACCCTCAACCCAGCATAATTTTCACAAAAAACGCGCAGGCTTAAAAAGCCATGTTCCTTGGGAAGTTGATAGATTCACTCAAGGCGGCGCAGGAGTGCGACTTTTCTTTTCCTCACGGTAGAAGATCGCATCCATCTTATCGAGATAGCTGGAAACTCCGTCTTTGCGCGAGCGTGGTTGGGACTTGAGACGCTCTTTGAGCTTGAGGTAATCCTCGAACTCGCCGCTGGTTTCGCGGGCGCGTGAAATCTCGAAAAAGTCGAGGTAGTCTCGCGCCCGAGTTGCGCGCGCGATCATGGTGGTCCGAGTTTCTGCTAGGGACGCGAGACGATTCGGCACGTCGTTCGTTTTATTTTTTACGATGGAATCCAACACCTGCTGATACTCCAAAAGCAACGGACGGTAGGAGGGAAAGCAGCGGTAGCTGAGGCGCACGAGAGCATCCTGAGCAAGCCGAACGGATGCCGCCCTTTCCGGCTCTTTCAGGTCCGCAATTTCTGGCCATGCTTCCAGCGGCTTTTGTTGGGAAATCCCCTCCTCTGTCGGGAAATCAAGCATCAATGCCGCGCCGAGTGCTTCCTCAGTTTTGCTGATGCTGAGGGTATCGGTGAGCACGTTAGTTCCGCCTTTTGCCGCGAGTTGCAGTGCCCACCATTTTTCCAAACTTGTCTCTGATAGATTTAGTTCCGGAAAATGTTTGCGCAATAACGATGGCATCTCGCCCTCGTACGCGGCAGCGTCAGTTAGAAATGCACAAAATCCCTCACGACCTTGTGGTTGTTCTAGCAAAGCCATGACGAGCGCACCGGAAGAAACACGGAAAGCAGCACGCGTTGCGGCGTCCAATGCCTCAAATTCATTTGAATCCATGCCGAGTAGTCCGTCGATTTTGAACAATCCACTTTTAAAAACTGCTTCATACAAACGCCGATCACTCTGATTGAGCCGCCATGCCGTCGCTTCTAACAAACCATCTGCTAACCATGGTGGCACGGACAGCGAGCGATCTACAGAGTCGATAGATTCTTTATGAAGGGCGCGTTCATACAACAATGCTGATGTTATCGCACGTTTGAATGGCTCGTGATCGATGCCGTGACTGAGGTGAACATCCAGTTTGAGTTGGCTGACGCCAGCAATTTCTAGCAGTCCAAGCACTACGGTGCGAGGCGGCAGCGGATCGCCTTGTTTACCATGCAGCAGAACACCAACCGGAATTTTCCAGTCATCTCTCTCACCCGTGAGCCGGAGCAGTTCAGATTTGGTTTCTTCCGCCATCATGGCGACAGTTCCACGCAGCAGATTGGTGCCGCCTGAGACGCGGAATTGCCCTGTCGAGCTGGACACGGCATCAGATTTCGGCACGTCCGCAGGTGGTTCTATCACTTGGATGGCACGCGGGATTTCTTCTGCTAGAATCACCGCATTGAAAAACAATCCAATTATCAGATATCGCCGATTCATTTGGATTTCAAAACGTCTTCGGCAAGACGCTGGTGGGTTCGTTAGGATCCAGAATTAAGCGGTTTTTCTCTATTTTGATCCTAGCCATCTTGTTGATTGCGAGCTCAATCTCGTCGTGAAACAAATCAGGAAGTTTTTCATACGCAGGTAAAACTAGCAGCAAAAATCCTTGAGGCACGACCAATTGGCCGAAGCGCCCACCGCGAGAGAGAAACGGCAGACTTTCATGATAGAGGCCACCATTGCGAATGATCTCTGTTTTCGCAAACTCCGCACCCTCTGTCTGGTTGATCTGTAAAAACATCGATACCGTGATGGGGTAACCCATGATTCTGCGTTCAAGAATCAACTCGGCGACGCCGTCATCCAAACGCACCCACATGCGCTCCAGTGAGACTTGGCTGGCTAACAAGCCGCCTTGTTTGGTCTGGAGATTTCGCGCTAGCCATTGATTAAGCTCTGTCTCAGTTAGAGTGACCGCAAAATCTCGATCTATAGAATTTTGCAAAACCACCTTCATGTCCCTGCCACGAACGTCTTTGGCCGCGGGTCCGTAACCGCCGATATCGGTGAGACTCTGCGGTTGGGCGATGAAATAAAAGCAGCCCAAAACACCGAGTCCACCCGCTAACACAAAGAGCAGAACTAATTTTCCGAGGCAGCTGCCACCGGATTTCTGGGGTTTCGATTCTTTCTGAACAGCCATGGAAAACGACGCTAGCACGCATTCAGTGACTTGGAAAGCGCCGGAATCTGCCCAAAATGACGCCATTGATGGTGCGGCAAAGTGCCAAAAACACACGTCACCGCCTCTTTCATACCGTAGCAAAGGACCAAATACACTCGTCGCCAGTACTTTGGTATAGGACAAACGGGCCAAATACACGTGTCTCCGATACTTTGAGGACCACTGAACGACCCAAATACACGAGTCGGAGGTACTTTAGTATATAGCAAACAATCCGAATACACATATCAGCACCACCTTAGGAACCAAGGCACGACCTCAACACACATTTTGTCACCTCTCACCACGGTCTTCTAGAGGCAAACACACGTCTCGTCGCCTCTCATGACCGTTTCCTAGATGTCAACGCAAGTGTCGCCGACTCTCTCAGCAGTTTCCTAGAAGCGAACACACGTGTCGCCGACTCTCTCAGCAGTTTCCTAGAGTTGAACACACATGTCGCCAGCTCTTCCGGCGGTTTTCTAGAGCCAAACACACGTGCATCTACTCCAATTCCACGATACTAAAGGGGTGAATCCACGTGTTTTCTGCATCAACAAGCCATACAGAAATGGCTAAAACTCGTTGAAAATGAGTCGTTTGATCAAATAGCTGACGCATTAATAAAACTAACTCTAGCTAAACGTTAGTCTGCCTGATACGAACGATCCCGATGATTACTAACTTATCTGTCGCTCGGTCCCTCGCGCAGGGAAAACTCGTCGTCTCCGTCAATGCCACACGCTCAGCGGAAGACCCATTCAAACTCCCACCTGCCCTCCTCGCCTTGATCAAGGCTGACATCTCCGCTCTTGAAATCGGGGATTCTGGCACCCACGAGCAAGAAGGCAAACGCGTGGAGTCCTCAACCAAAGCCCGCCTTGCCTTCGATACCCTCGAGACTGCGCTCCGCGCCGGATACGCGAGCATCGGTGCACTGGTTAGTGATTCGCTGCTGCCCACTGGCATCAGCGACGCCGACCGCATCGCCACTTACACCACTTACGGCTGGGAAAAAGGCCAGCTTGGGCGGCTGAACGATGATCGTCTATTAGTGCTGGGAGAATTGGCCATTCAGGCTGAAACCACCTTGGCCAATCCTGCTTGGCGTTACTCTCCCGCCCTAACCACCGTGATCAGCGAACAACTCAGCCTCATCGAAGCTGAGGAACCTGATGCCATTGGCGGCGCGCGCCAAGTCTCAGTGGCCATACGCAACGCCCGCCGTGATGTGTTGCAGACCCACATCTCTCGCGCTCGTTATCATTACTGCGCCGCTAGTGACGACCTAGATTCCAGCAAAGAACTCGCCAAAATCTCCTTCCAACCCCGCCGCGCTGGCATCCCCGCGCCACCAGAAGCGCCACCGACTCCCACTCCAACACCCGCACCAATCACTACACCAGCAGCTTGATTTCCATCTCATTCGTTCGAAAACCGACAAGCTCACGGGCTTGCGGTTTTTTCGTTTTTCTATGCGGATGCGGTTATGCGATACGAATCATTCAACACGCATATTCTGCTATTTGAATTTTCCGCTTGCCATCTAATGGCTTCTGAGGGCAGATCATCACGCTTCAAATTTAGCTCGGTCATTCCGAGCCTCACTCATTTTCACTTACATCTGCTTTTGCGTCCAACAAAGGCTCCTGGGTCAGCACTGAAACCGCTAATTTTTATTGACCCTTCTCGAAATAACAGACCTCCGCGCCGAATCGGCGCGGCTTGGCGCGTCTTTTCGAGGGGCGCTTAGCGGTGCCTAGTGCTGAGGCGTGATTCAAGTCGCGCCCTATTTATTTCCAGATGTCTTCGCTAGATTCGAATCGCGGTTGTTTGTGTTTCCACATCACGACCACCACGCAAATATGAAATCCCAAATTTTCACCTGTCTCCTGCTAGGCTGTTTGCCGTTACTCGCGCAGCCAGAGGCCATCGTGTCAGAAGAAACGATTCAAATTCCTCTGGAAAAATCCACCGCCGAGCCCGTCGCTGTTTCTCGCGTCACTCCATCGATCATCGGGCCACTTGTCGGCGAACCCCGGCCCGCTCTTACGCGTCCAGCGACTCCGCCGCCACCGCGCCTGCACATCCCCGCGCAAAATACTCTGAAATCTGAGATTCATGACTTCGGCGACCACACCGTGACGATTGAGGAAGTCATTCCGGTGGCGCTCCCACCTCGCCCACAACCTCCGGCAGTACTCACCGCAGCGCAGAGACAGGCTTTAATCCAATCCCGCCCTGCTAGATCAAAAATTGAGTCGGTGAATCTATCCACGACGGTTTACGATCGCCGCGCTACGCTTATCGATTGGACTAGCAAGGACCGCACACAGCGCTTCCGCGCATGGAGTAACATCGATTTCAATTACCTTCGCGGCATCACTAACATCCAACACGGCGACACCCATCTGCTCTATTTTTATTTTGGAATTGGCAATGTGGACACCCAGTGGATCGCTTCGCGTTTTTCCCGATTCAACCGTACCTATCAAAAGCCTATCATTCCCGAGCTTCCGGCATCGCCAGAAACCCAGCCCACGTTTGTGATCGTCAAGGGGGATCCCGGATCGGAAGATCTAGCGGGTATTCGGGTTTTGCACGATCTCTACAAAGCGGAACACGGGCGCCTCAAAGCAGCATTCGAATATCAGAAAATCCAGAACGAACTTCACGCCGCAGATCTCCGCGCGAATCCACCACAAGCTCCAGATCTCATTCTCAAACATTGGACGATCAGCAACCAAATCACCGTGCCAACTCAAAAAGGAGGAACCGCACGATGAAACGCATTTCTTCTCTGCATGGGGGGCGCACGCATCCTGCGTGCATCATTTCGCATCCTGCGAAATGTCTTCTCTTCTTTTCACAGCCGTCCCACAGGAAAGCATAACTTAGAGTGAAAAAATGGGCTGGTGTTG
>ENA-OFCF01000143-OFCF01000143.1-metagenomes-genome-assembly--contig:-NODE-143-length-35632-cov-8.581893_pt1 | contig 35632 bp, 28 predicted proteins | sample MGYA00153387_OFCF01 | MGnify analysis MGYA00153387 | reverse complement strand
ATAGTCCTCTTCGAGCAACAGTCGCTCGGGACCACCGGGCCGTTTTTCGCGCTTGGGAGCGGCCGCTTGGGCTTTGGCAAGCCTCTGGCGGAAATCATCCACCAGTTTCCAACTGGTGAGTTTCTTTTCATCGATCTTGTCCTTGGCGCGGCCCACGAGCGAAGGAAAGCAGCGCCAATCTAACGGTACAAGCATTTATTTGAAACAACTGGAAAAAATTCCGCCGAGCAAAAACCATGCCGAACACTTCTGACTTGCACGTCAGTTTAATATCGATTGACTAAAATCCTACTGTTCATTGGTGAAATAACCTATTTTCAGGTTGTATTCGCCAGTTATCAAAATCAGATAGGGATTTACTTTGGTGCAGGGAATTGGTGGAGCGTAGCGGATTCGAACCGCTGACCCCCTGCATGCCATGCAGGTGCTCTACCAACTGAGCTAACGCCCCTTTCGGGTGGGCGGAGGTTTATCGGTGGACTTGCTCTTGGGCAAGAGGATTTTTGCGAATTTTCGCCATTTGAGGATTCGTCGGCTCGGTAAAATGAATCGATCAAGGCTTGGCGGAGGTTTTTTGCGTGAGTATGATCGCACGCATGTCGAAATATGCCGGAGAGCAAGTATTGGTGGTGCCGCGCGCGCTTTTGGATGAAATCGGAACGTTTGAAGGCATTCGGACGGAGGGTTTGGATGCGGCGGTAAAACGATTGCTAGATCCGGCGTCTCATTTTTTCATGGACCGGGCTGAGGCCGAAGAAAATCCATCACACAAACAATTAATTCCGTATTGTGTGTTTCGTTGTGGCGATAAGATTTTGCATTATACCCGAGGCAAGTCTGGAGGTGAAAGCCGGTTGCACGCGAAGATCTCGGTGGGTGTGGGTGGTCATGTGAATCCGGTGGACATGGATGGCGGCAAGACTGGTGCTGATGTCTATCATGCGGCAGTGACACGTGAGATCGAGGAAGAACTGAATCTGCCAGAGAAGCACCAACATCGAGTCATCGCGCTGATCAATGATGAATCCAATCCTGTCGGCCAAGTGCATCTTGGTATCGTGCATCTAATCGATCTTGAGTCAGACGCGGTTTCATCACGTGAGGATGCGCTGATGGATCTAACATTCACTCGTTTATCGGATTTGAACGGCCCATTGTTTGATCGTTTGGAAACATGGTCGGCGTTCTGCGTGCGGCACCTTGCTGAGCAAAGTTGAGAGTTCAATCAGCTTGCCATCCGCATAGTGCTGTGTAGGTTTGGTGGAAATATGTCCACCATTCATCTACCAGAAAGTTGCGGTGTCATGCTGCTGCCGGACTGCACATTGTTTCCGCACGGAGGACTTCCATTATTTATATTTGAGCCGGGTTATCGCAAGATGCTTGAAGATGCGTTGGAGGGGGATTGTTTTTTCGCGGTCGCACGCTTGATCAGGCAATATGATAATGATCCTGCAAGTGGTGTGGCACCGGTGGGAACTATCGGGTTGGTGCGTGCATCGCGTGAACAGAATGATGGAACCTCGCAGTTACTGCTGCATGGAGTGATGCGCGTGCGGTTCACTCGTTGGCATCTTGATCGGGAATATCCATTCGCGGATATCGAGCCAGTGCTTTCGTATTTTACTCCAGAAAACCAAGCGGACGCAGCGATGAAAACTTTGCGCGGAACGGTAGAGGACGCAATTCAATCGCTGCCACAAGAAGTGAAGAACGGATTTTTTGCTTTGCTAGATCGAGCCAACGATCCGGCACTCATGACCGATGTAATTTGCCAACAAATCATCCATGATCCTGATCTAAGACAAGAATTGCTAGAAATGGATTCGGTAGGAGCTAGAATTCCTATCATTTGCGACTACCTGCTCAAAGCGAGTGCGGCAGCCGATGGCTGATTAAGGCTTGGCTTCAAGGAACTTGATGACATCGGCTGCTTGTTGATCAGTGCTGGCTGCTAGATCTTTCCAAACGAGTTTACCATCTTTAAAAAGGAAAGCTTGGCGTTTGGCGAAGCTCATGGTTTTGGGCACCCCGAAGGCGGCGATGACAGAACCATCCACATCCGCTAACAGGTCGAAAGGTAGCTGGTATTTGTCTTTAAAAGCTTTCTGTGCTTTCGGTGTGTCCATACTCACGCCATAGATTTTGACGCCTTTTTCGCTGAGCGCAGTGTAGGAATCACGCAGGCTACAAGCTTGTTTGGTGCATCCAGGAGTATCGGCTTTCGGATAGAAATAAACTAACACGTAACCAGATGCTGCGGTCGTGGCGAGGTTGACGGTTTGATCGTCTTGGTTTTTTTGGGAAACAGAAGGCATCAAGGCTCCATCAGCGAGAGGCTCAGCAGCAGCTTGGGATGCGAAAATTCCGGCAGTGATGGCGGTGAAGATTTTAGCGATAGAAGTCATGACTGGCAGGCTCGCACGGAATCGATGAAAAGCAAGAAGCCATGGAGTTTGCACAAACAAAAAAAACCGCATCCATGCCGACGCGGTTTTTTGTGAGAGGTATGCCAGCGGATGATAGATCAGCGTTTCGAGAACTGGAAGCGCTTGCGAGCACCGGGTTGACCGGACTTTTTGCGCTCTTTCATGCGTGGGTCGCGGGTCAGGAAACCGAGTGGCTTAATGATCTTGCGATTTTCCGGGTCCACTTGTGTGAGGGCGCGGGAAATGGCGTGACGGATGGCAATTGCTTGCGCGTGGGTGCCGCCTCCTTTGACAATGCATTGCACGTCGAACTTGTTCATCAGCGATGCGGCTTGGAATGGTGCGAGGATCGCGTTTTGGAGTTCGATGGTAGGAAGATAATCTTCGAACGGACGTTCGTTGATGACGATCTTGCCGGTTCCTTCGGTCATCCAGGCGCGAGCGACTGCGGTTTTGCGGCGGCCGGTGGCGCTTTTAGTAGTGGTAGCGGTCATGTTAAAAAAATCTGGGTGGAAAGGTTAGCGAACGGCGTATTCGACGGGTTGTTGAGCTTCGTGTGGATGCTCGGTGCCAGCATAGACTTTGAGTTTACCGTATTGGGCACTGCCGAGGCGTGTCTTGGGAAGCATTCCCCACACCGCGCGCTCGACGAGCAACACTGGGCGGCGCTCGCGAACCATGCGTGGTGTCTCCACTTTTTTACCACCCACATATCCAGAGAAACGGGTGTAAATTTTGGAGCTTTCCTTTGCACCGGTCAGGACAACCTGTTCGGCATTGATGACCACGACAAAATCGCCGGTATCAATATGGGTGGTGAATGTTGGCTTGTGCTTGCCGCGGAGGAGGCGTGCAGCCTCTACGGCGACTTGGCCGAGGACCTTGCCCTTGGCGTCGATCACATACCACTTGCGCTCGACTTCGTGAGGCTTGGCGGAAAACGTCTTCATGTGCTTTGATTAAGAATGGCTTCGCGCACCTTTTTGTGGGCGAAGGGGGACGCAAGCTAGGGAGCCGATTTCTGGGTGTCAACCGGGAAATGAGAGGAAATTCATGGATTTTCGAAATTTTTCCAGACAGGTCCAGTGGAGGAGGGAGATTGGCATGGAAAAGCGCAGGATTCACCGGAGTTCAGGAACTATCCTCCGAACGATCATCCAATCTTTCTCGTGGGTGTTGTCGGGCGTGGATTCGGTTTTTTCCTGTAACCTTCAGTAGTGTCAGATCGAATCGAGAATGATTTTCAAATTTTCTAGTGTCTCAATTTTTAGATATTGTTAGCTGGGCCAAGGCGCTGGGGCTTTTAGGCGCGGTGGTTTCTGGGACTGTTGGCTTGGCGAGCCGGCTAAGTTGACAAGATCAGGACGGAGCGGGTGGTGACTTACATCGGGTGTCGAATCATTAATGTTAGTGATTTCGAACTTCGCTCCTTTTGCCGGGCTGTGTCACGCAGGATGAGACAAAATCTGAACTGGAGTCGGAATCTGCGTGAAGCGATTGCGGCGTGGCTCACAGCAGGTGAGGGCGACTGTGGGTCATCATCGAATGAGCAGATCCTCGAAGTGGCGGTATGCTGAATAGAACGGCTGGAGTCTTGCCCGGATTAACGGTAGCCATTATGTGTACATCAAGGAGGCTAGGTTGCTATATAAGTTGCAGCGAGCTAGTTGGCTAGAAGCCAGGCGCCGGTTAGTATGGCGAGCCAATAGAAAATCGCTAGGGTGATGCCTGGGCTGTCCATTTTTTTGTGATAAGCGTAGCCGGGCGGGCAGGTGAAGCAGCGGTAACCGACCCAAAGATTTAAAATCGGCGCGAAAACCGCTAGATACCACCAACGGCTCATTCCGAGGTTGACTAGTCGTTTGAAGCTGTAATGGACCAGCACCAAAAGCGGCACGTATGGGATATAGGGTAAGATTTTTCCCATCAGGATTTGGCCGAAGTGTTCGATCAGAAACGGTTTGAGCGCGGCGATGCCGTAATGCCATGCCAAGGGAAATGCTAGTGTTGCGAGCAGGAAGCTGCGGCGGCAGGTGCCGGGCCAATCGTCGTTGTGATTTGTTAGTTTTTTAGGCAACGGCGTGATCAGAATGTTAGAAACAGTGGAGCCTGCGGATTTTTTTGGGGCCGCTACCGGTACGTTGCTTCGCTCGAACAAGCCGTCGATTTGACCTGCGGTTTTCCACTCGCTTGTGTCTTTTTTCCAAACCATATCAAGTCGCGGATTCAATTTTAATTCAGCCGCCATTGTCCTCAATTCATCGAAGTTGACGGGGCCTAGCCGTTCGCCCTCGTAGGTGTAAAACCAGATCGATTTAGCTGTAACGCGTGCTGCTTTCCTTGCAGCGCTTGCTTCTTTCTTCAGCCGTGCGGCCTCGGTTTTTGCGATTAACTCTTCCGCTTCTGCCTTCGCTTGGGCACGGATTTTGGCGTCATTGTTGGCCTTGTCCTCGACATCCTGAATGGCTTTGGTTTTTGCCTCAGCAAGCCTAGCAGTTTCGGCGACTTGGGCTTTGGTTTCAGCGCTTTTTTTGGCCAAGGCGGCGATTCTTTGATCATTTGCTGCCTTGGCTTCTGCTGCCGTTCTTCGTGTTAATTCTTCTGCGGCCTTGGTTTCGGCAAGCTCGCGGAGTCGGGCTTCTTTTGCGGCTATGGCCTCGGCGGTTGCGCGGAGTTTGGCTTCTTCTTCCGCTGCTCTGGCTTCAGCGGCAGCGGCCCGGAGTTTGGCTTCTTCCTGCGCTTTGGTTTGCGCTTCATGTTCTGCTTTGGCTTTCGCAGCGGCAGCGAGTTTGGCTTCTTCTTTTGCTTGGGCTTCGGCTAGGGCACGCAATCGCGCCTCTTCCGCGGCTTTGGCTTCGGCTGCGGCGCGGAGTTTGGCTTCTTCTTCCGCTTTGGTTTGCGCTTCATGTTCTGCTTTGGCTTTCGCGACAGCGGCGCATTTAGCTTCTTCATTTGCTTTGGCTTCGATTACAGCACGGAATCGCGCACCTTCCGCTGCCTTCGCTTTGGCGGCGTCTCGGAGTTTGGCTTCTTCTTGCGATTTGGTTTGCGCTTCCTCTTGCGCTTGGGCTTCTGCGAGGGCACGCAGTTTCGCTTCTTCTTCCACGGCTTTCGCCTCGGCCGTCGCCTTGAGTTTTGCTTCAGACGCTGCGGCTTGGACTTTGGTCGCAGCTTTGATCCGCTCATTTTTTTCCTCGGTAATCGCTTTAGCTTTCAATTCAACGGCAAGCCGCGCGTTGTCTGCGGCTTGATCTGCAGTCGTTGGATTGCAAGAAATGACGGGAATCCAGTTGGTTTTGAACTGAGTCGTGAGTGGTCGGCCACAGATTTTCCGGACTTCATACACCGGCTTCCACTCGTTCATTCCCTCGGCCCACACGAATTTCACAGGCGGCTCAATCGAGAGATCCGCGATGATCATCTTCAGTTCCGCCAAACGCACTGGTCCGAATTGATTGTCATTCTGGGTGTAATACCACTCGTCTTTGCCGGCCGCGTCGATTCTTGCTTCTTCTGCGGCAATGGCTTGAGCAGCGCTACTTGCCTTAGCTTTCGCATTTTCTCGCGCTGCGGAATTGGAGAATTCCTCATCAGCTTTTACTTTGGTGGGGGGTGTATGCATCGTGGTTTGCTCTGGATTTGGTCAGTTCCATCTGCGCCTCTTTTTTCGACAAGAGCTTGGCAACGGATATCATTTCGATCGCCACTTGGGACTGAGATGTTGCCATCGGCTAGGTCAATTGAATCTGAGACTTCCGCCAAGACTTTTCCCGGTGGGGTGCCGGAACTTGCGGAAACGCCTTTGACTACCTGAAATCCAGGATTTCGCAAATGAATTCTAGTCCCGATTTCGGCCAATTGCTCCCAAAACCGGCCATACTTTGAGCGGATCGGCGGTTTGGAGGTCAAGACGACCCGCCATTAGGCAGCGCCATTTCCTCTTCGTGCGAATGGATTTGGAGTAAGGCATGGATGCCATGCCTCTCGGCTTCGGCTTTTAGCATATTGCGGATTGCAGTGGCGGTGTGGCCTTCCCGGCCTATCAGCATTGCCACGTCCCTATTTACTAACACTAACTTGAAACGGAAAACATTTGGAGCGATTTCCTGAATCTTGATCTGTGCGTGATTCGGTTCATCGATCAGACTGACGGCCACGTATTGGAGGAATTTTTTTAAGCGCTCGATGATGGTCTGGATTTCTTCCCGATTCGGAGATGTTTTAGCTGGCTTTGGGCTTAGAAGGGTGGGGTTATTTTCGGGGGGTGAGGCGCTTCTGAAATCCCACTCCAGCACTTTATAGCGAGCAGTTCGTCGGACAAGATCTGCGAGGTCAACGTGCTGATTTGCCAGCCTGCTCACCGCAGGCATGACCGTTCTGAAGTCCCATTCCATCACCTGGATGTTGCCCAGTTTCCGTAGCGAGCGAGAAAATTCAATGTCTCGGATGTCCTTGTTTAGCAGGCTCATGAAGTCCCACTCGGTGACTTGGATTTCACCGAGTTGTTTGAGCGTGCCTGCGAGTTTGGACAAACGTTTTGCCATGAACTATCATCTATCAATTCTTCTGCTTCAGCAGATCGCGAATCTCTGCGAGCAGCATTTCCTCTGCACTTGGTTCAGGCGGTCCGGCTGGAGCGGCGGGTTTTTCAGTCAGTGCCTTGGCTTTGTTGATCGCCTTGACCACGAGGAACATTACAAATGCGACGATCACAAAATTGATGGCGACCGTGATGAAATTTCCATAAGCCAGCACAGCTTCTCCATTTTTTTGAGCTTCTACTAAGCTCTTTGCGGTCCCATTTGCTGATAAATGGATGAATCTATCAGAAAAATTCACTCCACCAGAAATCATGCCGACAACGGGCATCACGAGATTTTCGATGAACGAGGTGGACAGTTTGATGAATGCGGCACCCATGACGAAAGCCACGGACATGTCGATCAGATTTCCCTTAAGGGCAAATTCCTTGAATTCTTTGAACATGATATTTTGGGGTTGGAGTTGGTTGCCTCATGGTGAAGCGACTCCGCTTCATTTAGAATGTGGGTTTCGATTAACCGATCATGAAATGAAAGACAAACTCTTTTCAACGGGAAAATCACGTGCGTCAGTGCCGCGGTGTGGCTGAGTCATCTGGTGGTCCCGCCAGGAATCGAACTTGGACCGACGCCCTTGGCTTTTGGCGTGCGTTCGCTTCTACGGCGACGCCAACACCTCCTTGTTGCAAAACCGTCGAGGGATTTGCAAAACTTCCCGTTTTGTCAAAACAAGGCGATGCCGAGGCTATCCGGGGATTTCACCTATTATCCTGCAAGATGGTGGAAATATTAAACGCGGAGCATTTCGGATATTCGGTGTTCGTATTAAAGTGGCCCGTTTTACTTCTCCAAGATAGGAAAGCTCTCATTGGCAGCACTCAAGGAGTTAGAATAAGACTTTGATTTTCCCATTTTTCACGCTTTCTTCATTGGCATTTCACAGAGATCGGATCAAATCGGCCTATGTCACGAGTGCTTTTGGTAGAAGATGAACCGGCCATTGCGGATATTCTGATTTATGCTCTTGAGACCGAATGTTTCACCGTGAAGCACGTGCTGACCGGAGCTGATGCGCTCGATGCGAATGCTGGGGAGTCGTTTGATCTGGCGATTCTCGATATCGGTTTGCCGGACATGACCGGGCTGGATGTCTGCCGCCGACTGCGCGAATCTTCCGCCATTCCAGTTCTATTTCTCACCGCCCGCGATGGCGAAATGGATCGCATTCTGGGACTTGAACTCGGCGGCGATGATTATGTGACCAAGCCATTTTCGCCGCGTGAAATCGTCGCTCGCGTCCGCGCGATACTTCGACGTTCAGGAAACGGAAACGCAGTAATAGAGGCCCCGCCGAATTATGGCACAGGATTGCATCACGACAGCTCAGCAATGCGCATCCATTTCAACGGATCGGCTCTCGATCTGACCGCCCACGAATACAAGCTGTTGCTCGTGCTGCTAGAAAAACCAGGTCGTGTTTTTACTCGCGATCAATTGCTCGATCACGCGTGGCAGGATCCCGGTGCCGTGACGGACCGCACCGTGGACGCCCATATCAAATCGATTCGTGCCAAGCTCCGCGCCGTATCTCCCGGTGCAGAAAACCGAATCGAAACTCGCCGCGGTATTGGATATTCGCTTGCGCTCTAACCGATCATGCGATTCACCCGCGTCACACTTCTTTTCAATGTTTGTATCATCACACTCGGATTCTATCTGCTTGCACGGCATTTCCTCGCGGACGTGGAACCGCAAACTTTCCAATCTACCGAGGAAATGATGGTTGATAGTGCAAATCTGCTAGCAGAATTTGTTGGGTCTGACCTACACGGCGATCATTTTGATACCCAAGAACTTCGTAACGTTTTCGATGCCGCTCACGCGCGCAAATTCAAAGCGCAAATTTTTGATCACCTCAAACAACGGGTGGGCATCAACGCATATCTCACAGATGCCAAGGGCATCGTCATCTTCGACTCAGACGGCGGTCGGCGTGAGGGACTGGATTATTCGAGATATTTTGATGTCGCGCGCACCTTAGCCGGCAAGTACGGCGCACGCAGTAGCCGGGTGAATCCCGAGGATTCTACTAGCTCTATCATGTATGTTGCCGCTCCAGTAGGCGATCCCGATAATCCATTGGGAGTTCTATCGGTTTACAAGCCGAAGAGCGACCTCATGTCGCTCGTTCAAAAGCGGCGAAACATCATCTACACCGCCTGCGGACTGATCGGCGGTGGCATCCTTTTTCTAATCACTTCGGTTTTTCTCTGGGTATTCCATCCGATTGGAAAAATCACCGAATACGCCCGCGCGATCGAGCGGGGTCAGCGCCCCGAAAAACCTAACATCGGCATCGGACGCGAAGTCAACACACTCGCACGAGCGCTCGATTCCATGCGAGATGCACTGGAGGATCGCAAGTATGTCGAGCGATACATTCAAACACTCACTCATGAAATGAAAAGCCCGCTAGCTGCCATACGCGGCGCGGCAGAATTGTTGGATGAGGAAATGCCTATCGAAACTCGCAAACGTTTCCTCGGCAATATCCGCGCTGAAACCGCACGCAGCGAACGCCTTATTAGCCGCTTGCTCGAACTCGCAGCGATTGAAAGCAGATCAAGTCTCGAATCATCAGATGAATTTGATTTCCGTGACATCATCGCCCGCGCCATCGATCAAGCGAAACCACTTGCCGAAATCGCCGATGTGGATTTTCTAATCGAATTCGGAAATTCTTCGGTAGTCGTGCGTGGCGATGCTTTTATTCTCCGAGCTGCGGTGACGAATCTGTTGGAGAATGCTATCGATTTTTCTCCACGCGGAAATAGGATAGAGATCCATTTGACTGCTGATGAATACAATATGCGCCTTTCTATCCGTGACTACGGTGTTGGCATTCCTGATTATGCCAAAAACAAAGTTTTCGAGCGTTTTTATTCTCTGCGCCACCACAGTGCCGGACGCAAGGGAACCGGACTCGGGCTAACACTTGTGAAGGAAGCTGCCGAGCTTCATCGCGGCTCAATCACTCTGGATTCTGCTGACGGCGGCGGCACCTGCGCGACTTTGGTATTGCCGATGGGTTGAGGTTTTTCTCGCGCCCAATCATGGCGCATGTCACACCACATTCCAAACCCAGAGCATCGCGTAGCTCAGCTCTGGGCTGGATTCTCCATTTCGGAATCGACATCATGCGGCTCAGGCGCAGAAATATCGCTCGGCTATGAGTTCGTTCCTCCGCTTTGAAAACATCACCCGGCGATTTGGTAGTTTTACGGCTGTCGATGATGTCACGATTGATATCGAAAAAGGAGAGTCTTTCTCGCTATTAGGTCCATCGGGTTGTGGGAAAACCACGCTGTTGAGAATTGCGGCGGGTTTCGATCAGCCAGACACGGGTCGCGTTTGGTTGGATGGGAGAGACATCACGGCTTTGCCGCCAGACAAGCGCCCGGTCAATACGGTGTTTCAAAATTATGCCCTATTTCCCCATCTCAGCGTGCGTGATAATATTGGATTCGGGCCAAAAATTGCAGGTTTGACACCGACTGATGTCCGTCGTGAGGTGGATCAGATGCTTGAACTGGTCGATCTAGCATCTCATGCCACAAAGAAGCCAGGCCAGCTTTCTGGCGGTCAAAAACAGCGGGTTGCGATCGCTCGTGCGCTGGTGAATAAACCGAAAGTTCTCTTGCTAGATGAGCCGCTTGCCGCACTTGATCTCAAGCTGCGCCAACGTTTGTTAGTTGATTTGGATGCGATCCATGACGAGGTCGGCATTACATTCATTTATGTAACTCATGACCAGAGTGAGGCGATGTCGATTTCCGACCGGATCGCGGTGATGAACAAGGGCGTCATCGAACAAACAGGCACGCCAGCACAGATATATGAAGCACCGCGCACTTCATTCGTCGCGGCATTCATTGGTGATACAAACTTTCTCGACGGTCGGATCACTGGCAGCGTGGATGCTCGTTTTTCGCGCTGTCTGGTTGAAGATATTGGCAGCATCGTAATCGATAATGACAAGCCGGTAAAAATTGGAGACCGGATCGATCTATCATTGCGCCCAGAAAAATTAATCGTTTCACGGCAGCAACCAGAAACGAGTCCGATGGATAATGCGGTGAAGGGGATTGTGGAAGATGTGATCTATTTCGGTTCGTGTACTCGATATTGGGTTCGCTGTGGTGGGTGGAAACTGTGTGCGGAAGTGCAGCATCGAACCTATTTGTTGGATGATACACCGCCGGTCTGGGGTGATGAGGTTTGGCTGCAATGGCACGCTAACGATGGATTTTTGTTGGAGCAATATGATGCGTTGGATGAGGATCTGCTGACACTTCCAGAAGACTGAACCATGAACGAGAAGCGCCGCGAAATTCTTAATACTGCGCCCAGTTTGCTCTGGTTGGTGGGTTTTGTGCTGGTGCCGGTGGCAATCATTTTTGTGATCGCATTTCGACCCGCACTCCCAGCCGGTGGGATCGGCGCGGGGTGGAGTTTAGACGCCATTCGTTACCTAGCAGATTATGGTTATTTATCTCTGCTATCAAATACAGTTTTTGTCAGCGCGGTGACAACCATGGTTTGTATCATCATTGCGTTGCCAGCGGCATTTTGTATGGCGCGGCTAGACGCGAAATGGCGCTCGCTGGTTTTGTTGTTAGTCATAGTGCCTTTCTGGACAAATTTTGTGATTCGGGTGTTTGCTTGGCAGCAGATTCTGCACGCACAGGGATGGCTGGCCGAGACGCTTCGATTCCTGCACCTGCTTGGAGAAAATGATCGTTTGCTAGGAAATTATTTCGCAGTGGTGATTGTGAGTGTTTATACATATCTTCCATTTGCAATTTTGCCATTGTTTGCTGCGGCAGAGAAGTTCGATTTCAATTTGCTAGATGCAGCGAGAGATCTCGGTGCCCGGCCGTTAAAGGCTATTTTTGCAGTGTTTATTCCCGGAATTCGTCAGGGTTTGGTCACCGCACTGTTGGTTGTATTCATTCCGATGCTTGGTTCGTATGTGGTGCCAGACATGGTTGGCGGAACCTCGACTCAAATGATCGGTAACAAGATCGCCCAGCGAAATTTCAATGATCGCAATTTGCCACAGGCCGCCGCGCTTTCGGCGGCACTCACGCTGTTAGTTCTTGCGCCAATGTTTCTGCGCCGGAAGGAACCCGAACCTGTCGAATCTGATTTCTAATATTCATGCGTCCGAGCCGCTTACCATTTGTGACCCTTTGCTTGGTGCTGGTATTTTTCTACCTTCCCATTGGATTTCTGGTAGTGAATTCCTTTAATGCATCGCGTTTCTCGTCTCGTTGGGGTGGCTTTAGCACGCGCTGGTATGAACGCTTAGTCCAACGAGAGGATATTGTCGCCGCGCTTGGAAACTCGTTGAAAATCGCGTTTTTTGCTAGCATAGCGTCGATGGTGTTGGGCACGGCAGCGGCCTTTGTGTTGCACCGTCATCGCAGTCGGTTGCAGCAGGTTCATCGGGCGCTGATCACGGTTCCATTGGTGCTTCCCGATATTCTGATGGGCATGAGTTTGTTGTTACTTTTCGTCTCGATGGGGGTCACGCTCAATCTTGTCACTATCACTGTCGCTCACATCACGTTTTGCCTCAGTTACGTGGCGCTGGTGGTGCAGGCACGGCTCCAAGATTTCGATTTCAACATGGTCGAAGCGGCTCGCGATTTAGGAGCTAGTCGTTTCCAAGCATTTTTCAAGATCACGTTGCCGCTGTTAGCTCCCGGCATTCTTGCTGGGGGATTGTTGGCTTTCACGCTCTCAATTGATGATTATGTGATCACCTATTTTGTCAAAGGTCCGGGTTCTGATACACTGCCGACCTTGGTTTATTCGATGATCAAGAAGAGTAAAGACCTGCCAGTCATCAACGCGCTTTCCACTTTGATGCTGGTAATCACGTTTATCGTCGTGGCGGCGTCACAGCGGTTGATCCGACCAATCCGTTAAGCGCGTGGATTGCGCATGGATTATCAAATAGTAAGCGCCAACCACTTTTGGAGTCTTTGGCATGTCTTCCAACTTGAAGCGATCAGGTCGTCTTGTTATGCGCCTGATCAACTAAATCGAAGATGATGCGTGACCGTGCGCAGTGAGAAAGAATGAACCAATAGATTATTATCATGAAAATTCTTATAGGTATTTCGTTCCGTTTGCTCATTACCGCAGTCACAATATGCCTTCCATCGCGGGGTCAGGACACGTCGGTGAACACGTCAGAAGTCACCGCGGAAAAGTCTAAAATTAAGGCAGTAACGGAACGGGTTCCGAATGGTAAATGTTTAGAATGTCATGGCGACGAGGAACTAACCAAAGATTTGCCTAACGAAAAAACGCTGTCTTTGTTTGTCGATGAAAAACTCCTTGAATCCTCCACGCACGGCAAGCTCCAGTGCGCCCAGTGTCACAAGGATCTTACCGATCAGCATCCCGATGACGGCAAGGCTCCGCTGGCCATCGACTGCGCCATATGTCACAAAAAAGAGGCCGACATCTATAAGACTAGCATTCATGGTGTTAGCCGATTAATGGGTTCGTCCGGTGCTGCGGGGTGTACGGATTGCCATGGTAAGCATGATGTTCTAACTGCGATCAATCCGCACTCTCCCACGTTTAAACTCAATCTTTCCCGCACCTGTGCAAAGTGCCACGACAACGTTGGGATTTCAGAGGAATACCGCATGCGATTCCCGGATGTCGCCAGCCAATATCAAGATAGCATTCACGGTCAGGCGGTGATGAAAATGGGGCTAGTGATCGCACCTAGCTGCAATGATTGCCACGGGATACACGACATCAAACGCAGTGTGGACCGCAGCTCGCCGATCAATCAGGCGAACCTCGCAAAGACCTGCGGCAAGTGTCATTTCGGCATCGAGGAAAAATATGATAAGAGCATTCACGGTATGTTATTGGCAAAGGGAGATGTGCGCGCTCCCACATGCAACGATTGCCATACCGCTCATCAGATCGAAACTCATACAAACACCCATTTCAAGCAGGCCAGTGATGCGCGTTGCGGCACCTGCCACGTGGATAGTCTCAAACATTACCGTGATACCTATCATGGCAAGGCGATGGCGCTCGGGCGACCCAACGTGGCCGACGATGTGGCCGCTTGTTACGATTGCCACGGCGACCACAACATCCTGCCCGTTTCCAACCCGGAATCCACACTTTCTAAGCAAAATATCAAAGCAACTTGCGCCAAGTGTCACCCCGGAGCGACAGAGGGATTCACCAAGTATGTGCCACACGCAAATCCGCTAGATGGTAAAAAATATCCGGTGTTGCATCTGACCTTTGTGTTGATGACGTCACTGCTGTTAGCAGTGTTTGCCTTTTTCGGCGGTCATACACTGATGTGGTTGGCGCGATCGGTTTGGCTCTATCGTCATGACTCGAAAGCATATCGTGATTCGAAATTTGAGATCCAACGCGATGACGAATGGTTCACACGTTTCACTCCATTTGATCGTTTCTTGCATTTCCTGGTGGTAACGAGCTTTCTGCTGTTAGTTATCACTGGAATGCCGCTCAAGTTCTATTACACTGACTGGGCTAAAACTTTGTTCGATATCATCGGCGGAGCCCAAGCGGCGCGTGCACTGCATCGTTTTGGTGCGATCATTACGTTTCTCTATTTTGCTCTGCACTTATTTGATCTCGTCTCGACATCATGGAAAAACCGCGAAGCGATCCGCAATCCTGAGACTGGTAAATATGAACTCCGCCGCGTATTTGGCGCGGTGTTTGGTCCTGACTCGATGGTGCCGACTCTACAGGATTTTCGTGATTTTGTTGCCCATCAGAAATGGTTCTTCGGCAGGGGTGAGAAACCCCAGTTCGACCGTTGGACCTATTGGGAAAAGTTCGATTACTTCGCAGTTTTCTGGGGGATTTTTGCCATTGGCTTATCCGGTTTGGTGATGTGGTTTCCGCAGTTTTTCACTTCGTTCCTGCCCGGTTGGGTGATCAATGTCGCGTTGATCGTTCACTCTGATGAGGCTCTGTTAGCCGCAGGTTTTATCTTCACTGTGCATTTCTTCAATACCCACTTCCGCCTTGAGAAATTCCCGATGGACAACGTGATTTTCTCCGGCCGCATCTCGAAGGGCGAAATGATCCATGAACGCAAGCGCTGGTATGACCGTCTCGTCGCCGAAGGTCGTCTCGATCAACACCGTATCCGTGACGAGTGGGAACGCTGGAAAACCATTGCTCGTCCAATCGGGTTCATGTTTTTCGGTCTTGGTCTGGTGCTGCTAGTGCTGATCGTATATGCGATGTTGACTCGACTAACACATTGATTGCACAAGCCCTCGATGGAAATGCCGTTACCAGTCATGATAGGTTATTGAAGCGAACCAGCAAGGTGGCGGGATTGTGCATGATTTAGCAAATGATGCGCATGATTATGCATACGGGCTATTTTGGCTATTTTGGAATAATATGATTTTGACATTTAATTCATGATTTCATATGCAACGCACCGTGCCCTAGCTGGCACGGATGACTGACAAAAAGCCAAAAAAAACACCTATCAAGAGTCTATCAATCATGAAACGATTTTTAAAAACCCTTAAAGGGCAAGCACTTTGGATCGCCGGAGTAGCATCAACCGCAGGCCTGATCGCGATTTCCTGCACTACTGGGACCCAAGCCATTATCGCGCCACCAGGAATTCCAGGTGCCACATTTGTTGGGTCAGATGCATGTTCTCAGTGTCATGAAAAGGTGACTCGTGATTTCCGCACGGCGGATCACGCCAATCTTCAAGCCAAGGGATCCAATGCCAAGGATATCGGCTGCGAGTCATGCCACGGACCCGGTAGTAAACACGTGGCCGCAGGTGGCGGCGCGGGAACGATCGTGAATCCCGATAAATCACCGGAAACCTGTTTCCAGTGCCACCTCGATAAAAAGGCCGATTTTTCAATGCCATTCAGTCACCCTGTCCTATCAGGCAAAATGAGTTGTTCGGACTGCCATGATCCGCACAAAGGCAATGCGACCAAAGGCGGGGGGACCCAACTCCACGGCAAAAATGAAACCTGTTATGAGTGCCACAAGGCACAAGCTGGACCGTTCGTGTTTGCCCATGACGCGGTGAAAGAAGGCTGCTCGACATGCCATAATCCACACGGATCGGTGAATCAGAAGATGCTCACCGAGCGCAATGCCACGCTTTGCCTGAAGTGTCACTTTGATAGCCATACTGGACTTGGTAAAAACGGAGTTGGTGCCGTGATCAACGGCCAAATGGGACCATCAGGCAATCACGGCCCCACAGGCGCTGGTGGCTCATCTACCAGTCGATTCAACCAAGGCACCTGCTGGAGTGCTGGCTGTCACGAAGCCGTCCACGGCTCTAACACAAACGTCGAACTTCGTTTCTAAAAAACTCTAGCAAAAAAACCTCAAATCACACACCGAGATGAAACCAATCAAATTCTCAAGCATCCTGAGCCAATCCCGCATTCTTTGCCCGGCTCTCACCGCTTCGGCCATGGTGATTACCATGACTCTAGCACAAGCTGGCACGCCTGCGGCTCCAGCTCCTGCTGAAGAAACACCAGCGGCTAACTGGATCACCTTCACCATCGGCGGAGCATTCGTCAGTGGTGATGATGCCAGCTTTCGCCAGCGCACCCGTAGCAGCGATTTCTACGGCGGCATCGAGGATCTGATGTTCACTCACGAACTCAACGACTCGACCACACTCACCATTGATGGCCACGCGATTCCGGGCAATGAGGACTATGAGTTTAATTTAAATCTCGAAAAAATAGATCTCGGATATGTTAAAGCCGGATTCAAACAATTCCGCACTTGGTATGATGCATCGGGCGGATATCTTGAAGGCGCTAACATGGATGCCAGCTTAGTCGATAGCCAGTTTGACGACGAACAATCGATTGACCGCGGTGAAATCTACGTTGAAGCCGGCCTCCGCATGGAAAAAATCCCGGAGATCACTTTCTCCTATCGACATCTGTATCGGGATGGACAAAAAAATTCAATCGCATGGGGGGATTCACGTGCCAACACTAGCTGGGGTGACGTCAACCGCAGCAACCCCGCTTTCAAATTTATGCCAGCCCTGTGGGATATTGATGAAACCACTGATATTTTCGAACTTGATGTCGAACATACGATTGGCAATACGGACTTGGGCATTGGTTTGGTTTACGAAAGTTATAGCCTCGACAATTCACGTTACACCCCGCGTTGGGGTTCTAAACCCACTGGAGTCGGCACTGGCTCAACGACTGATATCACCGAGCCGATTCTTACGGAAAAAACCGATGCGGATATGTTTGCAGGGCATGTTAGCAGCGTGACTCGCTTCAACGACAAGGCTTGGCTTTCCTTCGCCGCCTCCTACAGCAGCATGGATACCGATGTGGACGGTGGCTCTCGCTCATATTCGGCTTATTGGCCGACGCCAATTCCTAACTCCCCGACACGGCGAGACTACGCTTACGATCAAATGAGTGGTGGCAGCAATGTCAATCAGTTCATCACCAATCTCAACTTCATGTGGCAACCGCTCCAAGATCTGACGATCACGCCATCCCTGCGCTACGAGCATGAAAGTGTGGATACAGTTAGTAAATTCAGAGCATTCAATACCAACCAGGCTTGGCAGGGACTTGAATCCCTCGGCGCATACACAGATATGGATTCCACAACTGGAGCCATCGATATTCGTTACCGGGGAATCGACAATGTCGTGCTCTACGTCAAGGGTGAGTGGGGACAAGAAGACGAAGACATTTTCCGTGTGGATGAATATCTGCCAGATGAATTTCTCTCCACGGATGTTCAAATCGATGAACAAGAATACGTGATCGGTGCCAACTGGTATGCACTCAGCAATCTCAGTTTTGCCGTTCAAGGGTTATACAGTGAACGCGATCAAACACTGGATCATGAAGTGGGCAATCAAGTCGGAAGTCCCTCAAGTGCTCCCGGCGGCGCTAACAATTTTCGACCCATCATGACCGAACATGACACGGAGGTGAATGACTTCAATCTCCGCATGACATGGCGTCCAGTAAGCAACCTCTCGTTGGTCACTCGTTATGATTATGTTCAAACGGAATATTCGAATCGTGGCGTGGATGAGCTGAATAATGGTTCTGGCATCGGTATACCTGGCACAATAGACTCACTTGATCTAATAGAAAGCGGTGACATTACTTCACATATTGTGAGCCAAAGTGTTACATGGAGTCCACTGGCCTCACTTTACCTCCAAGGCACGGTGAGCTGGATCAGCTCGGAAACCGATACACCAGAAGTTTATACTGGCGATGCCGACAATGATTACCTCTTTGGAAGTCTGACTGCGGGTTATGCCATCGACGACCGGACTGAAATCACTGCAAGCTATAGTTATTATCAAACTAGCAACTATGTAAACAGCGTGGGTTTCACGGGAGTCGCCACCATGGGTTACGGCCTTGAAACCGAAGAACACATGATCGCGCTGACGCTCACACGCGTGATCAATCCGAACGTCATCTGGAATCTGCGTTATGGATTTATTACTAGCAATACGGCCGAGACCGACCAAAGCGGCGGATACGATGATTTTAACGCCCACATGGTATCAACGGGTTTGCAAGTCCGCTTCTGATGTGATAATTATAGAAGTAGTTCAAGTACAACTAAGCCAACAATAAACATGAAAACCACATTATTTGCCGCCGCCCTGATGATCGCCGCACCTGCCGCCTATGGTGATGCAGCTGAGCTTTATGCCAAAAACTGCGCGTCTTGCCACGGTGCGGATGGCAAAGGTCAGACCACCATGGGTAAGAAGCAGAAGGTCAAGGACTACACCACTGCCGATGGCCAGAGCTTCTCGGACGCTGATGGAGTCAAGATTATCCTCGAAGGAAAAGGCAAGATGAAGGGATACAAGGACAAGGGCATCGCCGAAGCGGATGCCAAGGAATTGGTGAAATTTATCCGTGCGTTCAAGAAATGATTTCCGGCAGTAGTTGCGGTGGTTGCCGCGAGCGTCTCGAGCGGAGTCTTGGAAACAGGGCTCCGCTTTTTCAGTCGGCACATCTACTGAATTCAAATCCATAGATCCATGTCATGAGTGAAAATACCGTTTCTCCCACTCAACACACTCGGATGAGCCGCCTTCGCAACTGGCTGAGTCTAGCAGGTGCAGTGCTTTCGATCTCAGCGTTCTTCGCGTTTGTGTTGTTGTTCGCAGTAGATCTGATGGCTGAACACGCCAATCCGTACATGGGCATTCTTGCTTATGTTGTGGCCCCGATGTTTCTCCTGATGGGCATGGCGATGATGATCACCGGTTACATTTTGGAAAGCCGCCGAATGCGCAAAGGTCTTCCAGAAAAAACCGAAGGATTTGTTCTCAATATTAATCTCTCTCGCCAACGAGATCGCCGTTTGTTAGTGGCCTTTGTTGGTGGTAGTCTAGGATTTATCTTTCTCACCGCATTCGGCAGTTACGAGACCTATCATTTGATGGAAACCAATTCGTTTTGCGGTGAGACTTGCCACACTCCGATGGAGCCCGAATACAAGGCCTATCAACATTCTGCACATGCAAACGTGGATTGCGTTGCGTGCCACATCGGTCCCGGAACCACCGCCTACATTCGCACCAAGGTCAATGGGGTTAAACAAATGTATCACCAGATTCTCGGAGACTACGACCGCCCGATCAAAATTCGTAATCCCAATCTTCGTCTCGCCCAAGAAACCTGCCAGACTTGTCATTGGTCGCAGAAGCACATCGGCGATGTTCATAAAACCTACAAGCATTTTCTATCCGATGAAGCGAATACGCCGTTCACTGTGCAGATGATTCTCAAAGTGGGCGGCAGCGATCCGGTGATGGGGCCGGTGGAGGGTATCCACTCACACATGAATGTTTCTAACAAGATTGAATTCATTCACACCGATCAGGACCGACTCAACATTCCATGGGTGCGAGTCACTGATTCTAACGGTAAAGTCACAGTATACCGCACTGAAGAATTCAAGGATGACATTTCAAAACATGAGATCCGCAACATGGACTGCATGGACTGCCATAACCGCCCGTCTCACAAATTCCTCACACCGAACGACGCCGTGGATCGTGCCATGGCATTTGGGCGCATCGATCCCGCCATCCTGTGGGCAAAGAAAAACGTGGTCAAGGCTCTGGTGCAGAACTATGCCACCCGCCAAGAGGCGCAGCAGAAAATAGTGGCTTCGCTACGAGCGGATTATCCTAACGAAAAACGTGTAGATGCATTGATCAAGGAAACGCTGCAAATATATAAAACCAATTTTTTTCCGGAAATGAAGGCGGATTGGCGAGCGCACCCAGACTATATCGGCCACAAAGATTCTAACGGATGTTTTCGCTGCCATGACGGCAAGCATTTCACCAGTGATGGAAAGACCTCAATCAAGGGCAGCGACTGCAACGCCTGCCATCTCATCGTTGCTCAAGGAGCTGGCAAGGAATTGGAAAAATACACTCCAGCTGGCGTGCCGTTTTTCCACATCGATTCAGAATTTTCCGATCCATCCTGCGCAGATTGCCACAATGGTCAGGCACAGGAGGAATAATTTGCCGATAAATTGCTCCTATTTTGCTCATTGGTTGACTCACCGCGCCCGGGCGTGGAATCTCACTCATCATAACGCCTGTTGTTTCCATGAAAATTCCCCATCTTTGCCTAGCCTTACTCGTCGTGTCTTCCGCCGCCTGCAAGCGGGAGAGTCAGGAAATCAAAACTTACAAAGTCGCACGGGAAACCTCCGCGCCGGAAACACCCGCGGCAGATCCTCATGCAGGAATGCCTGGCATGATGCCCGGCGGCACAGCTGGTGCCGATCCTCACGCCGGACTCACGGCAGAACAACTCGTCGCTGCGGGCAGTGGAATGCCTGCCGGCCCCGAATTCACCGACTCTCCTCCTGCCCACTGGAAAAAACTGCCGCTCACACCGATGTTGTTAGTCAAATATCAGATCGAGGGTGAAAACGGTGCTACGGTGGATGTGACATTTTCCACTTTGCGCAGTGCGCCCGGTGGATTGTTAGCTAATGTGAACCGCTGGCGCGGTCAGTTAGATCAGTCGCCGATTGACGATGCCGCACTCAAACAAAACTCGCAAACCGTGAAAACTGGTTTTGGCGATGGATTGTTAGTTGAAATCGAAGGACTCGCGCCCACCGGCGATGCCAAAAAGGACGGTCGCCTGATAGGTGCCATCGCCGAAGCAGGACCGAGCGCGTGGTTTTTCAAAATGCGTGGCAATTCGGCGCTCGCAGCAGCCGAGAAAGCGAATTTTATCCAGTGGATCGAAACGGTGAAATCACCTATGAAAGGCGGCACAGTTGATATTCCTACTCACGGTACGCCGCCCGGCCCAGCGGTCACTCCTCCGCCTGCCGCCGCGTCGGTCGCAGCAGGTGATGGCAGCCTAACATGGCAGGTGCCCGATGGCTGGACACTCGCGCCGACTGGAGCTTCGATGCGTTATGCGACGCTCAATATTGTCGGTGCGGATGGAGCCAAGGGTGAAGTTGTCGTCACTCATTTCCCGGGCGATGTCGGCGGGGATCTTGCTAACGTCAATCGTTGGCGCCAGCAAGTGGCCTTGCCTCCGGTCGATGAAGCCGGTCTCGCTCCACTGATCAGCAAACTAACAGCCGGGCCAAAAACGATGTCTCTCATTGATGTCACAGGGCCGAAAGTTCGCTGCGCCGCCGGGTGGACTCGCCATGGTGCCGAGACTTGGTTTTTCAAATTCACCGGACCCGATACTCTTGTCGGCACTGAAAAGGCTAAATTCACTGCCTTTCTCGAATCCATCCGTTTCACCAAGCCAGAATAATGCAAGCGATCAAACGTCTGATAGATATTCTTTCCTCACTGCGTCTCACTCTCATCTGTCTTGCCGCTGCACTCGTGCTGGTGTTTTGTGGGACTATTGCGCAGGTCCGTTTCGGCCTGTATTACGTGCAGGAATATTATTTTCAAAGTTGGCTGGTTTGGTGGTCGCCAGCGAATGGTACGTGGGAAATTCCGGTTTTTCCGGGAGGGCACTTGGTAGGGGCTTTGTTGCTAGTTAACTTAATCACAGCGCACATTCGGCGTTTCACATGGAAGTGGAAAAAGTTAGGAATTCAGCTCACGCACCTCGGTTTGATCATCATGTTAGCGGGTGGTCTCGCCACGGATCTTTTTTCGGTATCGAGCTTCATGCGTCTCAAGGAAGGTGAAACCAAGAACTACTCGGAAGACTCGATGCGGATGGAACTCGCGGTGATTGATCAAACCGATCCCGCCACCGAGCAGGTCACCGCCATTCCCGGTGAGTTGTTAGCTGACGGCGGCTCAATCAAGCATGATGCGCTGCCATTCAACCTGCTGGTCCGCAGTTATTATCACAACTCCAAGCTCGGCATGATCGGGGAACAAACAAAATCCGCTGTGCCTGCTGCGACGAACGGCACCGGTCAGCGGGTTTCGGTTTCCACTGCTCCGCGTGCCACGAAAATGAATGAACGCGATGTGATGAGTTCGGTGTTAGAATTTATTTCCTCGAAGGATGGGAAATCACATGGCACTTGGTTAGTTTCGGATGCACTCGCGGTGGCGCAGACTCTAGAAATTGATGGCCGCAAATGGAGCATCCAGCTTCGTCCTGCGCGTTACTACAAACCCTACAGTCTGAAACTCAAAGATTTCACGCATGACGTCTATCCGGGCACGCAAATCCCCAAGAATTTTTCTAGCAAAGTGGACATCACCGATGCCTCCAACAATGACACCCGGCAGGTTCTCATCTACATGAACCATCCGCTGCGCCACATGGGAGATACCTACTATCAATCCGGTTTCGAGCCAGACAACAGCGGCACGGTGTTGCAAGTCGTGCGCAACCCGAGCTACCAAGCACCTTATGTTGCTTGCATCATCGTTTCGATCGGCCTGATTTTCCAATTCACCTATCACTTGGTCGGATTCGCCCGACGTTCCAAAAAATCTCCTGCGCTATGAATCGTATCCTTCCTTATCTCGTTCTGATAGTTGCCGCGCTCTGGCTTGGTTCTTCCTGGAAAGCTCCAAAACCGAAAAAAAACGATTTTGATATCACCTCATTCAGCCGCATTCCGGTACTCGTCGGCGGACGCATCAAACCAATCGACACAGTAGCTCGCAATTCGCTGTTGATCATGCGCGGCAAGCAGACGCTCCGCCTCGAAAAAGGTGGAAAAATGACCGCCACGCGTTGGCTTGCTGATGTTTTATTCAATCCCGCAGTAGCCGATACCTATCCAGTTTTTGCTGTGGCGAACCAAGAAGTGTTAGGGATGTGCGGTATGCCACAGGCGGATAAACGCTACTGCACATTCGCTGAGCTGAAGCCGTCATTGCCGAAAATCGAAGAGGAACGCAAACTCATGGCCGATGTCGAGTCCGCAGAACGCACGCCATTTCAAACCGCTATCTTCAATCTTTACAATTCACTCATTCACTATCAGCAACTCAAAAACAGCATCCACGATGAAGGCACCACCGCCTTCGCGAAGGAAATTGAAATCTATTCGAATGCCGTCGCGCAGGGTGCAGCATCGCTCAAGCCCGGTGCCACGCAACTGCCACCTGAGCAACTCAATCTGCTGAAAGCCTCGGTTTCGCGTTACCAAAGACAGGCAGAATTTTCCTACATGCTCACCGTGGCGCCCAAGGCAGGCGGCAGTGAAGGGGATTGGCTAACCACCGGCAACGCATTGATCCGCGTGGACTCGCCACAAACTATTCCTGCATCTCTAGCTGCTTTTGCCGACATGGGCGATGCCTTCCGAGCAGGCGACAAAGCCGTTTTTGCAAAGGTGACCAAGCAATACGCAGGCTGGCTCGCCATCGAGCATCCGGAATGGACTGGCCGCACTTCTTACGAACTGCGATTCAATCAAATGGAGCCGTTCTATCAAAGCATGGTGCTTTATGTCGGAGCTTTTCTGATCGCCTGCGCATCTTGGTTGATTTGTCCCAAGAGCTTGCGCAAAACCGCGTTCCTTTTGTTATTGTTAGCTTTGTTAGTTCACTCGTTTGGCATGTTCTCGCGGATGTATCTTCAAGGTCGCCCGCCAGTCACGAATCTTTACTCGTCCGCAATCTTTGTCGGCTGGGGAGCGGTGGTCATCGGCCTGATCCTTGAACGAATCTTCCGCGATGGCATCGGTGCTGCAGCGTCTGGATTGGTTGGTTTCATCACCTTGATTATCGCTCATCATCTCGGCTCTAACGGAGATACTTTGGAAATGATGCAGGCTGTGCTTGATAGTAATATTTGGCTGGCCACCCACGTCGTGGTGATCACCGCAGGCTACTCAGCCATGTTCCTCGCGGGCTTTCTTGCGATTGCTTATGTTGTGTTAGGTTTGTTCACACGCATACTCAATAATGATTCGGCAAAAGCGCTCAGCCGCATGGTTTATGGAGTGATTTGTTTCGCCACCTTGTTCAGTTTTGTTGGAACGGTGTTAGGTGGCATCTGGGCGGACCAATCGTGGGGACGTTTCTGGGGTTGGGACCCTAAGGAAAATGGTGCGCTGCTCATTGTGATCTGGTGTGCGCTCACCTTGCACGCCCGCTGGGGTGGTTTCATCCGGCAGCGCGGACTCATGGTGATGGCGATTTTTGGCAACGCAATCACTGCGTTCTCATGGTTTGGCGTGAATATGCTAGGCGTCGGCCTGCATTCCTACGGCTTCATGGACAAGGCTTTTCCTTGGTTGTTAGGTTTTGTGGTTTCCCAATTGCTGCTAATGTTCCTCGCCCAACTTCCACTGAACAAGTGGAGAAGCTTTGCTGCGGCGACCGAGCAAGGATGATGCAGTCGCTTGAGTTTTTTCAAAAAACCGAGTTTTGATTTTTATCAGTGGGGTTTGCGAAGACATCCAATCTATCATCCTGAGCAAAAAACGCGGATTAGTGGAATACAAATTTGAGAGATGATTTCAAATTTACGTTGTCTCGGTATTGGAGCTCGCTGGCCTGTGGCAGTTACGGTTAGGGCATCTGTTCAACTCCACCATTCATGCCGCAGGATTGGCAATGGGAAGGAAAGGATTGGCGAAATTCTTGACAAAATTCATTGCCGCACTATCTATCCCGCCCATGCTTTTTAGTAAAGGAATTGGCACATTCGGCACCGTCATAAGGTGTGCGATGACGCTGATTATCCTGATCGTATCGCTCGCGCGGGGAGCTGTGGTGTTGGAGCTCAAACATGACCATCACCACGACCACGAGTTCCACCACAGTCACCATCATCAGCCCGGAAATGGGCAGTCTGAGAATGGGGATGACGGGGATGGAGAGCCTGCTCCTGAACGCAACACCGAAAGCCACAGCCACCGGTTAATGCTGGATGGAGGGCCGATGATGCCGAGCTCAGCAAGTAATCCCAAATTCGTTCCTGCTGGTCGGTCTGGCGCTCCTGCGTTTTTGCATGAGCAATGCCCGGATGGTCCGCATTTGGAGTTGATCAAACCGCCGCAAATCAATTGAGCGCTCCGGCACCCTCGTGCCGTTGAAGTCCGTACGTTACGCCGCCAACGCCATCTTTGTGGCCACATTGCTCCGTCGCACCGCGTCGATGCAGCACTTCAATTGATCATGCACCACTTACTATTTTATGAATAAATACGCCATTTTACTATTTTCTAGCTGGGCACTGTCCGCAGGGTTTCCAAGCCATGCGGAAGAAGTCCTGCCCCTTTCCACTGCCCTTCGCGAGGGCCTCAAAAACCATCCCGACATTCTCGCCGCAGATGCAAATTTAAAAATGCGACTTGCAGAAACTCTCGCCGTCACTGAGGTCCTGAATCCCAGGCTTGAGGTGGAATTTCAGTCTCTAACTGACAATCCGCGACTCGATCTCAAGCTAATGCAACCGGTGAAACGCAGCTATTTTGGTCTGCGCCAAAATTATGCCGTCATCGAGCAGACATCGGCCCGCGCTGATGCCCGCGCCCAAGTCGCCGGAGTGCTCAATGATGTTTACAGCCGCTATCTTGAACTGTGGACGGTGCAGGAACTGCAAACCATCCGTTCGCAAAACCGCGAAGATATGTTGTCGCTGCGCGAGTCGTTTGAGAAAAGCGTTAAAGCTGGCCAAGGAGGCACGGTGGAACTCACCTTACTTGATGCCGAGGTGGCGAATGAAGCGGCGGAACGGCAGGCCTTGGAATCCCAGCGACTCGCCCGCAGCGCAGCGCTCGCTCGCCGGATCGGCACGCGCAGCGGCACGGTCATCGCAGTCGAACGTCCTTCGGGATTATCACTGCCTGCCAGCAGCGGAGCTCTGGAAAGCTTCGCCGTCCGTCGCACGCCGCTTCGCCTAGCGCTGCTCAAGCGTGAGGAAGCAGCTCAGGCCAAGCTATCAATCGCCCAAGCGGACAGACTAGGAACCATGGAAGCAGGCCTGCTTGTCGCGAGCGATATCGATCATGACAATCTATCTGTGGGTGTTGGTTTTACCATGGATTTACCAATCTGGAATCGCAACGAAGCCGCCATCGCTGAAGCTCAGGCAGCCGTGGGTGCCGCTCGCAGCGAGCTCAGACAATTCGAGCCAAGTCGCGTTTCTGCGGTGGTGAAGTTGCGCTACCAGAGTGCGCTCAGCGCTGAGCAAAGTGCGATCCGCTACCGCTCAGAAGTGGTGCCACTGTTTGAAGCCGCGCTCACTCAGGCAAGGGATGCGATGGCCAAAGGGCAAGGCGGCATCTCTCAGTTGCAGCCAATCATCAACCGCCTCACGCAGACCCGCATGCGTGCGTTCGAGCTTCAAATCTCCGCACTCGAAGCCCGTGCCGAGCTCGAAGGCGCTCTCGGCGGTCGTCTTGAAGAAGCCCTCGCCATGTCAGTCCGTTAATCCACCTAACAAACTTTTACCATCATGAAATACACCAGTCTTATTGTTAAAATCTTGGTCACTTGTGCCATTCTTGCCGGGGGATATTTCCTCGGTGTCCGCATTCTTCGCCAACAACCCGGCGCCGCCGCATCTGGCGAACACGGTCAAGCCGCCGCCGCTGCCGATTATGAACGTGGCCCACACGGTGGCCGCATGCTCCGTGATGGCGACTTTGCCGTCGAGGTCACCATTTACGAGCCCGATATCCCGCCGCAATCCCGGATCTATCCGTTTCTAAACAATAAGCCGCTCAATCCGGATCAAGTCAATCTCACCATGGAACTCCACCGCTTCGGCACTCGCGTGGATTCATTCACATACAAGAAGGAAGACGATTACCTCGTTGGCAGCCGGATTGTGGATGAGCCGCATTCGTTTGATGTGAAAGTCTCGGCGCAATATCAGGACAGGAAATTCCAGTGGACCTATGATTCCTACGAAGGTCGGACCACCATCTCCGATGCAGCAGCCGAAAGCGTCGGTCTCGAATTTGCAACCGCGGGTCCGCGGAAAATTCGCACCATCGCGGAAATGACTGGCAGAATTATTCCGGACGAAGACCAGATAGCGAAGATTTCACCGCGCTTTTCCGGCATTGTCGTAGAGGCGGGCTGGAAGTTGGGCGATCAGGTGGAGAAGGGCGCGGTGCTTGCCATCATTGAGAGTAGCCAGAGCATGACCACCTACGAAGTCACCGCACCTTTGTCCGGCACCATCATTGCCCGCGATGTCGCTCCAGGTATCGCCGTCACCACCGATAAACCGATTTACACCATAGCTGACTTGAGTCTCGTGTGGGTCGATCTCAATCTCAGGCGGGAAGACCTGAATGCGCTACAGAAAGGCAAGGAACTCACGATCACCGCCAACGATTCCGAGGAGTCGGCGCAGGCGACTGTCGCTTATATTTCCCCATTCGGCAGTCATGAGACTCAGACCTTGCGAGCCATCGCCACCTTGCCAAATCCTGATGGCAAGTGGCGTCCCGGCCTGTTTGTCAAAGCCAGCTCGGTGGTGGCCGAGAAGGATGTCCCGGTGGCAGTTCACACGAGTGCGCTCCAGACTTACCGCGATTGGGACGTGGTTTTCATGAAACATAAGGAGATTTATGAAATTGCCATCCTTGAACTTGGAAAGCGCGATGGCGACTGGATCGAAATCATATCTGGCCTCGATCCCGGTACCACCTATGTCACCAACAACAGCTTCGTCGTCAAAGCCGATGTGCTGAAATCCGGCGCATCCCACGACCATTGAGCCGCATGTCCAGTTTCCCACAAACCAATCAACCGACCTTCACATGCTCGACCATCTGATCCAATTTTCCATCCGCCATCGCTGGCTCATGCTGCTCGCCGCAGTCGCCATCAGCGCGCTCGGAGTTTACAACTACCAGAGGCTGCCGATTGATGCGGTCCCGGACATCACCAACGTCCAGGTCCAGATCAACACCGAGGCCCCGGGTTTTTCACCGCTTGAAGCCGAACAGCGCATCACTTTCCCCGTGGAATCAGCGCTTGGCGGCTTGCCGTCACTGCAATACACCCGCTCGGTTTCGCGTTACGGACTCTCCCAAGTGACCGCGGTTTTCAAAGACGGCACGGACATCTACTTTGCGCGGCAACTCGTCAACGAACGCATCCAAGAGGTGAAAGGCAAATTGCCGCCCGGCATCGAATCCTCGATGGGTCCCATCACCACTGGCCTTGGCGAAATCTACATGTTCACCGTCAAGGCGGAACCCAGCGCGAAGAACGAAAATGGCGAGCCATATTCACCCATGGACCTGCGAACCTTGCAGGACTGGGTCATCAAACCCCAACTCCGCAACGTCCCCGGAGTAGTGGAGGTCAATACTATCGGCGGATTTGAAAAACAGTATCACGTCGCGCCGCTGCCGGAAAAACTCATCGCCTACAATCTTTCGTTCCGCGACATCATGTCGGCGCTGGCAAGTAACAACTCGAACGTCGGCGCGGGCTATATTGAGCGCAACGGCGAGCAATACCTCATTCGCGCGCCGGGACAAGTGATGAACTTGGAGGAAATCGGACTCATCACGGTGGGCAGTTTCGATGGCGTTCCGATCCATATCGACGATGTGGCGGAAATCAGCATCGGCACCGAACTTCGCACCGGTGCCGCCACCGCCGAGGGTAAGGAAACCGTGCTCGGCACGGTGTTTATGCTGGTGGGCGAAAACAGCCGCACCGTCTCACAGCGCCTGGCAAAACGAGTGGACGAGGTGAACAAAACCCTGCCGAAAGGCGTGCAGGCTCACACCGTCTATAACCGCACCGACCTAGTCAACGCGACGATCAACACTGTGAAAAAGAATCTCTTTGAGGGGGCGGTGCTTGTCATTGCCGTGCTCCTGCTGCTGCTCGGAAACATCCGCGCGGCCATCCTCACTGCGCTGGTGATCCCGCTTTCGATGCTTTTCACGATCACCGGCATGGTCGGTACGAAAATCAGCGGCAACCTGATGAGCCTCGGAGCGCTGGACTTCGGCATCATCGTCGATGGCGCGGTGATCATCGTGGAAAACTGCATCCGCCGCCTCGCGGAGGAACAACATCTGCGCGGGCGTCTCGCTACCCGGGCGGAACGCTTCGAGACTGTTTTCCAAGCCACGCGCGAGGTGGTGAAACCGAGTATCTTCGGCGTTTTTATCATCATGGTCGTTTACATCCCGATCCTCACACTCACCGGAGTGGAGGGCAAAATGTTCCACCCAATGGCTTGGACGGTGCTGCTAGCACTCACTGGCGCGATGATTTTCTCGGTCACTTTCGTGCCTGCAGCCGTGGCGATTTTTATGAGCGGCAAGGTTTCAGAAAAGGAAAACTTCATCATTCGCGCCATCAAGGCGCTCTACACGCCGCTGCTGCGGGTGGCGATCGCTAACCGCTGGCTGGTGGCCACTGGAGCGGCGGTCCTCGTCGCACTCAGCCTGTTATTGGCATCACGCATGGGCAGCGAGTTCATTCCCAACCTCGATGAAGGCGACCTCGCGGTGCATTCGCTGCGCATTCCAGGCACCAGCCTCACTCAGGCGGTGGACATGCAGAACGCAGTGCAGAAGCATTTCATGGAGTTTCCCGAAGTGAAGGAAACCTTCGCGAAAATCGGCACTGCCGAGGTGGCGACTGACCCGATGCCGCCGAGCGTGGCGGATGGCTTCATCATGATCAAACCACGCTCGGAGTGGCCTGACCCGAAGCGCAGCAAGAGCGATCTGGTCAGAGCGATGGCCAAAAAAATGGAGGACGAACTGCCCGGCACAAAGTTTGAATTCCTGCAGCCCATCCAGATGCGATTCAATGAGTTGATCGCCGGCGTGCGCAGCGATGTAGCGGTGAAAATCTTCGGCGATGACTTGGAGGAGTTGTTGGCATCCGGCAAAAAAATCGGCGCGGTGCTAGGCTCGATTCCGGGAGCGCAGGACATGACCGTGGAGCAAATCACCGGACTTCCCATCCTCACGATTCATATGAAACGGGACGTGATTGCCCGCTTCGGCCTGAGTGTGGATGAAGTGCAGGAAGTCATTCAGATCGCCATCGGCGGCAAGGAGGCGGGCGAGATTTTTGAAGGCGACCGCCGCCATCCCTTGCTGGTCCGATTGCCCGAAAACCTCCGCACCGACCTCGACGCGCTCAAGCGAATTCCGGTCGAGGTGCCACGGCAGAAAAAGAACACCGCCGGTCTCGTGACGACCGAGATGGGTGAAAACGACGGTCATTCTTTTGTCCCGTTGAGTGATCTCACCGATTTTGAAATTGCGCCCGGTCCCAATCAAATCAGCCGTGAAAACGGCAAGCGCCGCGTAGTCGTCACCGCAAACGTGCGGGGACGCGACCTCGGCTCATTCGTGGCGGAAGCCCAAGAACGCATGAAGGAAGTCGAAATTCCGGCTGGTTATTGGGTGACATGGGGCGGCACTTTCGAACAGCTCATCTCAGCATCGAAGCGACTTCAGATCGTGGTTCCGGTTTCCCTGCTGCTGATTTTCACGCTGCTCTTCATGGCCTTCGGAAACGTGAAAGACTCGCTGCTGGTCTTCTCCGGCGTGCCATTTGCGATCACCGGCGGCGTTTTCGCGCTTTGGCTGCGGGATATTCCGTTGTCGATTACCGCGGGCGTCGGCTTCATCGCGCTCTCCGGTGTGGCGGTTTTGAATGGCGTGGTGATGATTTCCTTTATCACCAATCTCCGGCAAACAGGCACGCCGCTCGTGGATGCGGTTTTCACCGGCTCCTTGACGCGGCTGCGCCCGGTGTTGATGACCGCGCTGGTCGCAGCACTCGGTTTCGTCCCGATGGCCATCGCCACCGGCACCGGCGCGGAAGTCCAGCGACCGCTCGCCACCGTGGTCATCGGCGGCATCATTTCCTCCACGCTGCTGACTCTCGTCGTCCTGCCCGCCCTCTACCACATCTTCCACCGCGAAAAAGAAGAAGAACTCTGGCCCGGCCCTGAAGCACCACCAAAACCCGCAGTTTAATCCATTGCCCGTCCCGACATCTATCGTATCTTTCGCAGCGGCGGCCACTCAGTTATCCAGAAATGTGCCGCCAAATTTCCCACCTCGACTAACATCATGTCCGCATCCATCATTTCCCTCCTCGGCGAAAGGGCCGACTCGTTGCTTCAACACGAATGCAAGACGATCCCCAAGGACCTGTTGCATCTTCCCGGTCCCGATTTTGTGGACCGCATATTTGCCCCTACCAACCGCAACCAGCGGGTGCTGAACAATCTCCACTGGATTCACAACACCGGCCGCCTCGCTGGCACCGGCTATGTCTCGATACTGCCCGTGGACCAAGGCATCGAGCATTCCGCCGGCGCCAGTTTTGCGGCCAATCCGCTGTATTTCGATCCGGAAAACATCGTGAAACTCGCACTGGAGGGCGGCTGCAATTCCGTGGCCTCGACTTTTGGCGTCCTTGCTGCGGTCTCGCGCAAATATGCCCACAAGATTCCGTTCCTCGTCAAAATCAACCACAACGAACTCCTCACCTATCCGAATCAACAGCGGGAAATCCTCTTCGGCACGGTCAAGGACGCATCGAACATGGGAGCCGCCGCCATCGGTGCGACCGTTTATTTCGGCTCTGCCGATGCCTCGCGGGAAATTGTAGAGATTGCGGAAGCCTTCGCCCTCGCCCACGAACTCGGCATGGCCACGGTCCTCTGGTGTTATCTGCGCAATGACGCCTTCAAGATCAAGGGCGACAAAGATTACCACGTGTCCGCCGATCTAACCGGACAAGCCAATCACCTCGGCTCCACGATTCAGGCCGACATCATCAAACAAAAACTCCCGGAAAACAATGGCGGCTTCCGCGCCCTCAATACCGGCGGTTCCAGTTATGGCAAACTCGACGATCGCATCTACACCGAGCTGACCACGGACCATCCGATCGATCTCTGCCGCTATCAGGTGGCAAACTGTTATATGGGCCGAGCCGGACTCATCAACTCCGGCGGAGCCTCCGGCAAACAGGATTTTGAAGACGCGACTTTCACGGCGGTCGTCAACAAACGCGCTGGCGGCACCGGCCTGATTTCCGGACGCAAGGCGTTCCAGCGCCCGATGGATGAAGGCATCCGACTGCTGAATACGATCCAGGATGTTTACCTGAGCAAAGAGATCACCATCGCGTGAAGTCGCATGAAAATCCTCTCTACTCGTTCCCCCGCCGATGCTCCGGCGCTCGCTTTGCTCAACCGCCGCTACACACCCGGAATCGATGTCGAACCACTCGTCGCCAAGATACTCGCCGACGTGCAATCCCGCGGTGATGCCGCGCTGGTCGAGCTGGCGTTGAAATTTGATCGCGTCGATCTAACTCCTGATTCGCTGCGGGTTAGAGCAGAGGAAATCTCAACGCCCACCGATCCCGCGCTGCACGCCGCCCATGCCAACGTCCTAGCGTTTGCCAAGCGCGGACTGCGGCAGGATTGGCGGATGATCAACGCTCAGGGAGCAGAGGTCGGTGAGATCTATCAGCCGTTCGGGCGCGTCGGGATTTACGTGCCGGGCGGTGGCGCACCTTTGGTTTCCACCGTCCTGATGACTGCCACTCTAGCACAAGCGGCCGGCTGCGAGGAAATTGTAGTCTGCACCCCGTGCGGCAGGGATGGCGAACTGCACCCCCAGATGTTAGCCGCATTGAAACTCTGCGGCGCGACGGAAATCTATCGGATCGGCGGTGCGCAGGCGATTGCCGCCATGGCCTACGGCACGGAAACCATCCGCGCGGTGGATAAAATTTTCGGCCCTGGAAACAAATACGTCGTCGAGGCCAAGCGTCAGGTTTTCGGCACAGTGGCCATCGACCTGCTGCCCGGCCCGAGTGAAATCATGGTGCTGTGCGATAACTCAGCAAATCCGGCGTTCGTCGCTGCGGATTTGCTCGCTCAAGCCGAGCACGGCCACGATGGCGAAATCATCCTCGTCAGCACTTCGCCGGAAATCATCGCAGCGGTGCAACAGGAAATTAAAAAACAGTTAGCTTTTTTGCCACGGGCGGAGATCATCCGCGAAATCATCGAACACCGGGCATGGCTGGTCGAGGCGACGAACCTTGATGATGCCATCCAGATTTGCAATCGCTACGCACCGGAACACCTCAGTCTGATCGTGAAAGATGAAGCTCCTGTCATCGCGAAAATCCGCAATGCAGGTGCCATTTTCCTCGGAAACTATTCGCCTGTCGCCAGCGGAGATTTTGTCGCTGGCCCGAGCCACACGCTGCCCACGGGAGGCGCGGGAAAATCCTTTTCCGGCCTCACCGTCGATCAATTCCAGCGGCGCACTAGCATCGTGAAATTCGACCGCGCCGCGCTGGAAAACACCGCGCCGCTCGTCGTTCGCTTTGGTGAGATTGAAGGCTTGGACGCGCACTCGCGCACCGCCACAATCCGCTTGGAATAAGCTCATGAACACGCCGCCAGAATCCATTCCCTCGCTGTGGAACCACCGCGTTTTCCAACAACTCTTCTGGGCGCACGCGCTGAGTCTGTTCGGCAGTGGATTGTCATCACTGGCACTCGGGCTGTTAGCGCACCATCTCGTCGGCGCTTCGGCATCCACGGTGCTGGGAATCACCCTGGCGATCCGCATCATCGTGATCGTCCTCGTTTCTCCATGGGCGGGGCAAATCTCCGCACGGTGGGGTGCGCGCCGGGTAATGATCGCCTCGGATCTGATGCGCTGCGGCGTTCTCGTCGGGTTTTATTTCGCGGATTCGGTCTGGCAGATTTACGCGCTTGCCGTGCTGCTCAATCTCGGGTCTGCGATTTTCACGCCGATCTATCGGGCCGTGATCCCAGATGTAGTGAGCAAGGAACAATACCCGAAGGCAGCGGCCATCGGCTCCATCGCTTACGATGCCGCTAACATTCTCAGCCCATCGCTGGCAGCGCTGGTGATCGCTCTCGTCGGATTTCGCGGCAACTTCGTGGTGGATGGAGTTACGTTTCTAATGAGTGCCGCGCTCATCTTCGGCCTGCCACGACTGGCGGCGGAAACAGTTTCCACAAAAACAAACAAGCATGTGTCGGTGAGACACGGCATTTCGTCGATGTTCCACCGCGCCAAGCTGCGGCAGTCGTTATTTCTCGCCCTACAGACGAGCATCGCCGGAGCGTTCGTGATCGTGGCCACGGTGGACTTGGTAAAAAATGAACTCCGGCTCAGCGATACCGCCTATGCTTGGGTGATGGGCGCGTTTGGCGTCGGTTCGGTTTGCGGTGCGCTTGCCTATTCGCGCATGTCCACCCGATTCCGCCACGCGGCGGTAAATTTTGCGGGTCCATCCATGTTGGCAGCACTCGTAGCGGTTGCCATCGTTCCCGGCTATGGCGTGGTGATGGCTGCTTGGGCTTTGATTGGCGCGGGATATAGCATCCTCGGTGTGCGCGGCAGTGAGTTGCTAGCAGAGGACAGCCAAGGCGCGGAACGTCCGCACATCTTCGCCGCCCATTTTGCTCTCAGCCATGCTGGCTGGGGGCTGACTTATCCTATCGCAGGTTTTCTAACCACAGCCTTGGGCTTTGGAAATACCGCATGGGTCTTCGCAGCGATTCTGCTCGGTGTAACCATCCCGGTCTGGATCGCCAAGACCCATGGGCGCTCGCAGCCGCAGTGAGCCGCGATGTCAGACATGCATAGCAATGTCCACTTTCCACCAAAATCATTTTATGGCTATTGTCAGAACTGTTCGGCATGGTTCCTGCTGTATTTGAGCCGATGGCCTGAAAAGTCCTGTGATTTTTAAAAATGTGGCGATTGAACGCGGTATTCCAGTTAGATTTGGGCTCCTGGCATACGATCAGGGCACGGCAATGCTCAGGAAGCGCCTTGGCGACAATTCCCCCGAAAATATCACTTGGCTGATTTTTCAAGACCTAACAAGAACACTAGTTCCTCGAGCTCGACCTGGCCCATCAGATAGAACCGGATCATTTCCATGGCTCGCTTGTTAGGGCGTTTGCCGGTGAGCAATTGCAACATCAGTGCCGCAATGAGCGCACTGTAGGTCTGGATGGCCACTCCTTCAGGCGATTCCACCATCAGGTGACGATTGCCGAGGATGCTTTTCATCCACTTGAAAAATAGTTCGAT
>ENA-OFCF01000142-OFCF01000142.1-metagenomes-genome-assembly--contig:-NODE-142-length-35788-cov-15.730025_pt1 | contig 35788 bp, 35 predicted proteins | sample MGYA00153387_OFCF01 | MGnify analysis MGYA00153387 | reverse complement strand
GTGGATATATATGGTTCTGAGAAAATTTCCTATTACCCAAGAATGATCTGTCCAATAGAGCGCATCGGTTTCATCTTCAGGAAGATCACCAGAAATATGAACGATCAATCAATAAGCAGGACGGAGATACTTTCCCCTGAAATTAATCATCAATAATGACTTACAAGGACCTGAGGTGTCGTGCAGGATCTAAGCAGGTGATTGATGTGCAAAGTCGGATCTATATTGTTCATGAATGGCAATATTTGCCGCTTCAGTACAAATCAGGCATACAAGCCTGGTTTAGATGCTGAAGATTACTGCCAGAGCATTGATTTATACCGTTATTCACCCTTGCAAGAGCAGCGATTTATTGGGTGCTTGTGAGGACTGAATGTGAATGTTTTTCTTGGCTTTGGCAATTTCTATTATCTTTTGTGTTTTGGCATGCATGCGCCGTTAACGTAATGGCTTATCGCTGATCAAGAAATTGCAGCAAAGTGAATGTCGCCTGACTGAAACCTGCATATCTCACATGTTCCGCAGTAGAGAAGGCATGTATTTCTTGATTCTATTGGGCGTCGTTGCTTCAGTATTGAAGTTCATGCGGTTTGAGCCAGTTGTGGATTGGTCGCTGCACCCATTACGTATGGTTTTTCTATTTTTGTTGATGTGGTCGGTTTGGCAAGCATTCGCAGAAATCGTAAAAAAACAAATAGCGCAGCGTGTAAATAAAAAATTTACCAACTTAAATCACCCGAAACAATCGAAAGCACACGCCTTGGAAAATATTCCTGAACTTCTATAAGAATTTTCTTGTTTTGAGATTTTGCTGTGGGGATTTTCTGGGTTTCCGCCTAAATTCGCACTTTGAATTCAATAAAAACTGAGTATCAATGCATAAGAGTGGGTGTGTAAGAGGCTTCACGCTGATTGAAATTCTGATCGTCATAGCCATGATGGGCATCCTGATGGCAATCGCCGTGCCTAGCTATAGCGACTACCTCAAGCGTGGCCGCATCGTCGATGGCCTGGTGCCTCTTGCGGACATGGGAGCCAAGCTGGAGCAGTATTTCCAGGATCACCGCAAGTACACCGGTGCCTGCTCGGCGGACTCGATCGCGCCGTTGCCTGCGGAAACCAGCCATTTCAAGTACACCTGCGCCCTGGACGAAACACCCCCGAAGGTCACCGCCTCGGGCAAGGGCGGCATGAGCGGCTTTGTCTTCACCCTTGACACCCAGGGCGTGCGCAAGACTGCCCAAACGCCTGCTGGCTGGACGAAGCCTGAAGCCAACTGCTGGTCTTCACGCAAGGATGGAAGTTGCTGATGCGCCGTGCCGTACAGGGCTTCACCCTTGTCGAGATGCTCGTGGGCCTGGGTCTCACAGTCTTCTTCATGATGATGACGCTGCCCAGCGCCAGCGCCTACCTGACCGACGCTCGCATTCGCGCTGCGGCGCAGGCCTATTACAGCGGCGCGCAACTTGCGCGCGCCGAGGCCGTACGTCGCAATGCCGAGGTACGGCTCCTGCTGACCGATGATCCCCGCGCTTCACCGCCCACTGCCAGCGTGAATGCACTCGGCTGGGTCATGCTGGCAGGTGGTTTGCAAGGAGTCGACTGGAGCACGCTCGAGGGAGCGGAATGGGTTGACAGCAAAGATCCGCAGGAAGCACGAACAACGGGACTGAGCGTTGCGGCCAATGAGGCCGTCGTGCAGTTCGACGGCCAGGGGGCGGCCTCCGTCAACCAGGTCGTCAAATTTCTGGGCCCCGCAGCGGACACCTGCTATCCGCAGGGTCCCCGCCGATGCCTGCATGTCGTCATATCGCTTGGCGGACAGGTTCGTTTGTGCGATCCAGGCATTTCAGACAATGGAGACAACCGCAAATGCTGACCTCACCCGCCAGTACAGGCGCAAGACAGGGTCGCAACCAGCACGGCATTGTGCTGCTCGAGTCACTCGTGTCCATCATCATCGTCATGACCGGCATTCTCGGAATTGCCGGACTGACCATGAAGTCCGCGACATGGGCCGGCCATGCGCAGTACCGCACGGAGGCGGGCATGTTCGCTTCGCAGATCGTGCGGCTGATCGAACTCAAAGTAAGCCGCAGCTCGCCAGACAATCTGGCGAACTCGCTCACCGCGTTCCAGCACCAGCCCGATGGCGAGATGTGTAACTTCAGCGGCAATAGCGCTGGAGACTCCACGTTCAAAGGCGTGCTCAAAGCCGCACGGGGTGAGCAAACCAACGTACATGGCCTGCCGGGCGCCACGGCTGCCATGCAGCAAGTGAAGGTTGATACGGCGGACGACAACCGGATCACGGTCACGCTGTGCTGGCAAGGGCCCAATGACCCTGCTGTGCGCAACTACCAGATCCAGGCCTTCGTGCACTAGGGGGCATGCCAATGCACAAACGCAAGCTCCCATGCGCAACGTCACCGGCGATGGGTCGGTCCCTCGGTTTTTCCCTGATCGAAATCATGGTGGGATTGGCCATAGGTCTGGCCAGCATGCTGGCCATCTACCAGTTGTATGCAACGTCCGAAGGGCGGCGGCGCACCATCGTCTCGATCAGTGAAGCGCAGACGGCAGGCTCCATGGCATTGTTCGCCATTGAACGCGACATTCGCTCGGCAGGGCTGGGGTTTGCAGGCATCGACTCCCGACATCTCAACTGCTCAGTGAAAGCGTACAACAGCGGACGCAGCACGGCCGCTTTCGACTTTCCGCTGCTACCTGTGCGCATAGCAGACGGGAGAATCTGGGTGCTGACTGGCTCTTCCAGCAATATGTTTGCTGGCGCCCGCTATGTGGGCAGCAGTGGCGGTGAATTCAAGATGGAGAAATCCAATGCTGGCTTTCAGGCCGGTGATGTGATCCTGGGCACCAGCGACAGCGTCACCGATAACTGCCTGCTGATGGAAGTGACCGCCGGCGCTGACCCGGCATCTGCAACGGCAGCTGCCAACAAAAACAAGGTCCATCGAAAGACCGGCTCCTACCAGGATTTTTACCAAGGCAAGGAGGTCGATGCCACGCGCAATGGTGGCGCTCACACCAGCCTCCTGGATTCGAGCCAAAGCAATCTGGGCGAAGGCATGCTCTACAGCCTGGGGCCGCAGCCCACCCTCACCGTCTGGAGCTTGGACGACAAGAGGCAACTGACCCGCTACAACCATCTCGATGAAACCGAGACGGGCAAGGTCGCCGTGGCGCAAGACATATTTCAACTTCAGGCCGAATACGGCTATGACGCCAACGCCAATGGCGCGATCGATGAAGAAGCCGAATGGACCGCCTCGCTTTCCCCTGATACGACCAGTTGGGAGCAGGTTCTTGCCGTGCGTATCGCCGTACTGATGCGCATTCCGCACTACGAAAAAGACAAAGTCACCAACTCCGCACCCCGCTGGGCCAACGGCACCAAGCAATTCAGCATGGGAGACGGGGAGGAATGGATGCACTACCGCTACCGGGTATACGAAAGCATTGTCCCGCTGCGCAACACGCTATGGGGGCAGCAGTTATGAAAGCCGTGCATCCACCTACACGTCATCGCGCCAGACCCCCCAGGCAGGCCCCGCAACGCGGTGTCGTCCTTCTGGTCGCACTGATCGTGCTGCTGGTGATGACGCTCACCGGCCTGGCCGTGGTGCGCACCGCCACCCAGGGCGCCAGCATGGCGGGCAGCCTTGCACTCAAGCAAGGGGCCACATCAGGTGCCGACTTGGGGCTGGAGAAAGGCATGGCCCAGCTCGATGCGCTGTATTCCGCTGGCAGTGCGACGCTGGAGGCCGACGCTGACGGTGGCTACTTCGCCAGCCATGACCCCAGGGCGCCGCTGGACTGGAGCCAGGCCGAGTTGGTCACCGAAGACGATGGCCTGGGCAACAAGGTGGAATTTCTCATTCACCGGCTGTGCAGAGATGCCGGCCGCTGGGATGCGGCTGGCCAAAGCTGCGTGCTGCCGCACGAGCTGGAGTGCCCGGGCTCCTCTGAGACGGCAGGCAGTGTTTCCTCTTGCAACGCCCGCCCCATGTACCGCATCACGGCACGAGCTACGGGCCCGCGCAGCACCCTGAGTCTGGTGCAGATGACCGTGTATTGACCGTGGTGGCCATGAATGGCGGCAAAACGCAGGCCGTGGGCAGCTCGGCATGCATGCAGACCAACAGACAGACGGGCACTCGGATTGCCCGAGATTAGAAAAGGGAGGCTTGAGATGCACCAGAAACTGACATACAGGCTGCGGCCATTCGTAGCGGCGTCGCTGGCAGGGGTCGTCAGCTTGGGCATGCTGGTCTTCGCTGGCCGCATGGCCGTGGCCGGAGCTCCGGCCCAGGATGTCGTGCAGATATCGGACACGCCACTGGGCATCATGGCCGATCAGAACAAGCCGAACGTGATGCTGCTGCTGGACACCTCTGACTCCATGAAGTGGACGCACATGCCCGACGACTGGGAACAGGACACCACCACCTACTTTCCCGTCGGCTACAAAAGCGCGCTATGCAATACGCTGTACTACAACCCGCAAACTACTTATGTGCTGCCCAAGAGGCCTGATGGCCGGGATATGGACGCGCCTGCGTTTGAGAACGCCTGGAAGGACGGCTACGACCAGTCTCTGGGTACGGTAGACCTGTCCAAGAACTTTCAGGCCTACGACAACGACACCCGCCGCAGGGCGCTTTATGAAGATCCCGCCCAGCCAGCCTATTTCTTTGAATGGCGTAATTACTACGCTGCTGGCATAAGGCCGGAGCCTCACTTTGAGGAGCCGTCCGAAAAGGTCGGTGTTTGCAACAAGATCAGCAGCAGTTCGAGCTATTACTCATTGCGCGTGGACGACGGCACACTGCGCGTCAACGTGCAAAGCCCCAACGTCTATGGGGATGGTGGCCCAGACGGATGGTGGACACGCCGAGCCATACCAGCTGCCCAGAGGCAAAATTTCGCCAACTGGTATAGCTATTACCGCACGCGCATCAACATGGCCAAGTCGTCGGTCAACCTGGCTTTTTCCACGCTGAACGACAATTTCCGCATCGGCTTTCTGACCGTAGCCAATCCCGGTACCGGGCCGCACAGCAAGTTTCTACCGGTAACTGACTTCAACACAGAGGGCAAGCAGCAGTGGCTCGAGGCCATACAGACGATCAAGACTGGCGGTTCCTCGCCCGCTCGCGAGGCGCTGGCTCGCGTAGGCCGCTACTATGCAGGCCAAAGCGACAGCATCAATGCCAGCATGACGCCTTTCGTCGACCCCGTGGTGTCGGCCTGCCAGCGCCATTACGCCATTGTTACCACTGATGGGTACTGGAACATCGGGCAAGAGAGCGCAGGGCCTGTGAAGATTGATGGCAAAACCCTGGTAGGCCAGCAGGACGGCCCGCCAGCATCGCTGACCGATGCCGATGGACTGCGCCCGCGGCCTATTTTCGACGGCTCGGTTGGCGGCACCAAAGACGTACACGATGCCAGCGTCAGCTATCAGTGGGCGCAGTGCGAACTGGGCTGGAAGGTGACAACGCCAGGCGGCGGCACCAAGACCGAGACCACCTACAAAAAGATCGTCAAGAAGGACGTTCTCAAGAAACAGTGGAGCACCGCCACTCTTCGATGGGCGAAGAAAAGCACGAATACGCTGCTGGAGAGCTTCGGAAAAATCAGCAACAAAGAGGAGGAGCTGCAATGGCCCAAGCGTGTCCGCACCTACTGGCATTCGCAAAGGACAGACACGGTCACCAGCAAGCGCTACCGGCAATTGCTTACCTGGGACTATGTCACTAAGGCGCAATACCGCTTGAAGTCGACAACCACCTGGAGTACGGAAACACAGACGCCCTGGGCTTCGGCCCTGGCCATACAGACCCGGCAAAAGCGCTATTTTTACTGGTACAAGAACCCTGCCGTGGGCGAGCAGGACCTCAAGACCACCGACAAAACGGTATGCAGTCAATTTGCAGGCGGCTGCAGGCTGGAGGGCAACGACCAGTGGAGCGTGGTGCAGTCCTGCTCTGCCGGCACAGACGGATTCTTTAAGGTCGAGTGCGAGACCTCGTCCGTTCCCGTCAGTGCAAAGGATTATTGCGGCAGAAATGGCCAGTATGTGCAGGGACTGGGGCTCATCAAATGTGACGGGGCCTGGGTCGCACCTTATTCCGGGCCTGTTGCCTCTTGCGGGGCCATTCACCCGGACCTGCGGGACAAAATCCTGGAGGCATCGCAAGGCCATGGTGGCAATCCTCTTTCAATGGTGCAGTTCTCCAACTGCAACAGCAGCCACAGGGAAGAAAAATTCGTCACAGCCGACGAGTGCAAATCGGTTTCGCCCACCAAGGACAACGGATTCAAGACGACCAGTTGCATGAAAGTGATGGCCGGAGCGGTCACGGACAATAGCTGCCAGATTACGAGCACCCCTGTGCTGGATGCATCCAGCAACAACCTGTATTCGGAATGCACAAAGTCTTCTGGCCAGGAGTGGACTGCAGTCTGTACCCCGGGTCCCATTGCCGACACACCGCTGCGCATGAATACCCAGTGCGGCAGCCGTGGGGACCCTGTGGTCACGACTGTTCCTCCGAACTCTTGCACAGCCGGCGCCACGAACGGATATTTCTATGAATGCACGCCCTTGCCGAGCACTTGGAGCGGTCCGGTTCAGCCGGACTCCTCCACCTGCCGGACAAATACTTCGGCGGGCCTGACCTGCGAGGAAAAAAGCAGTAGCTGGCGCCCTGCGAAGACCTGCGCGGCTGACGAGACTCCCTCGGCGAGCAACGGCTGGATCGGCCGCCAGTGCAAAAACAAGGGCGAAGTCACAGACCCGCCATCGTGCAAGCCAGTGCCAGGCAAGGAGGGCATTGCCATCCCGGAGGACCGTCCCATGGCTCCAGGCACCTGCACACCACAGGCTGCCACGGCAGAAAATGGCTGTATTTACAGCAGTTGCACTGTTGATGCCCCCGATCCGATTGACGTTGCAACGAGTCAGTGCACTCCCAGCGCCCCTTCGGCGGCCAATGGTTGGACGCAGACCACATGCACCAGTGTCTCCGAGCCAGGCAAATCCGTGCCTTCCTGCTCGGAATCAACGATAGGCTTCCAGAGCGTTTCAGGCTGTAAAAGCAATTCTGATGCCACGGACATGGCCTTCGGCACCTGCGACTCTTCGCTGCTTGGGGATGGGGGCGGGAATCCAACGCAAGCCAATGGCTGGACCACCAGCAGTTGTCTCAAGATCGATGAAGGTGCGGGCGGACTGAGCTACTTGCAATCCGAAGCGGACTTTGCGGCTTGCGAGGCCAGCAAGGGAACGGCTGAAAATGGTGTCGAAATCCAGTGCATCAAGGACGGCCCCCACACCGTCGCAGTGCTCCAGGGCGAAGCCTGTATCCCAGGCTACAACGCGAGCACGCAAAAAGTGACGGACTGCGCAGGCGTGGACCAGCCCACAAGCGAAATCGTGTCCGAAAAACCCGCCAATTGCCCTGCGGCAACCTGCGAGAAAGTTTTTGGCAGGAAGAAGACCTACGAGGGCAGGTATTGGTCCGACAAGAAGGTGATGACCGGCACGGTCGAGACGGAAACGTCGACAGGTAGCCGCATTGCCTTCAGCGGTGACTTGGAGTCCCCTGCAAGATGCTATGCACCTGAGGAATGGGTTGCACTGGATCCGCTTGAACAGCCCCCGAACGGCCGGCCGCAGCCAGGAACGCCGCCATGGACAGACCTTCCAGAGACCCACACGGCCTGTGGCAAGCTGCCCTGCGAAGAATTGAATATGCAGGACGCCAAAGGGGGAAGCACCAACTCGCTGGCCGACGTGGCCCAGTATTACTATGCGACCGACCTTCGCCCTGACAGCGACAACGTGGTAAAGCCCGCAGGTAACGGTGCGGAGGACGATAAGGCTACTTGGCAGCACATGAGCACCTATGTCATTGGCATGGGCGTTTCGGGGACGCTCAAGTACGACAAGAACTACAAGAATGGTGCGGGTGATTTCGCCGACCTGCGCACGGGCAAAAAGACCTGGCCGATCTGGCCCATTGAGGGCACGTCAAACTACGAGCAGCGGCAATCCATCGATGATTTCTGGCATACCGCCGTGAATGGCCGGGGCCTGTACTTCAGCGCCAATGATCCCAAAGCCATTGAGGCCGGCCTGAGCGAGGTGTTTACAGACATTCGCGCCGTCATGGGTTCGGGGGCCGGCGTGACGGTTTCCTCTGCACTGGTCAGTGCCGACAGCCACTACGCCTATGGTGCCACTTACAAGACCGGCCGATGGTCTGGCGATCTGCTGGCCTATGAGATCGATCCGCAATCGGGCCAGCGCACACAGATTGACGGCTGGTCGGCACGGGCCAGGCTCGATGCCCGTGATCAGGCCAGCGACCCCCGTACGATTTACTTCATGGACGGCAGGACGCGAAAGCCTTTCACATGGAGCGAGCTGGGCAGCCTGCAAAGCAACTTTAACGGCACCAATGCCTCAAGCCGTCTGGCACAGTACGACCAGATGTCGGCAGCGCAAAAGCAGGCCGCCCTGGGCCAGAATCTGGTGGACTTCATTCGTGGCGACCGGAGCAAGGAAGGCTTCACCAAGGACCAGATTGGCAGGCTGTACCGTACGCGCGAGAGCAGGCTGGGCGACATCATCGGCTCCCAGCCACTGTATGTGGGGGAGCCACTGCGCAAGTACCGGGATGCAGGCTATAGCGCCTTTCGGCTGGCCCAGCGTGGCCGCACGCCGATGGTATATGTGGGTGGCAACGATGGCATGCTGCATGCCTTCTATGCCGAAGTGGACCCGCGTGCTTCCGGCACCGAAGGCCGCAAACAGGTGCTGACGGCTGCACGCGAGGCCTGGGCCTTTGTGCCAGCGACCGTGATGCCAGAGCTGCCCAGACTGGCAAGTGTCAGCTATGAAGGCAGTCACCGCTACTTTGTGGACGGCTCTGCGGTGATGGCCGACATTCAGGCCGGCAGCACCTGGAAAACCATCCTGGTGGGCGGATTCAACAAGGGCGGCAAGGGCTACTATGCGCTGGATATCACCGACCCGCAGGACCCCAAGCCGCTATGGGAAGTCAACAGCACGAGCATAGCCACCATGGGTCATAGCTTTGGGCGGCCACTGGTGTCCAAGTTGCCTGACGGCCGCTGGGCAGTGTTCCTGACCTCGGGCTACAACAATACGGATAACAACGGGTATCTCTATGTGCTTGATGCCAACGACGGCAGCATCATCCACACGATTGCCACGGCTGGCAGCGGCCTGAGGGAGATCAACAACTACGCACGCAACCCAGCCATCGACAACACTACGCAGCTGCTGTATGGCGGCGATCTGCAAGGCAATGTCTGGCGCTTCGAGTTCAACAAGGACGGCTCAGCCAAGGGCGCAAAGAAGGTCGTTCAACTGGTGGACGAACGCAGCAATCCTCAGCCCATTACCACGCGCATGGAACTGGTACCCACCTCTGCGGCATCCGAGAGGCCGCGCATCCTGGTGGGAACCGGCAGGCTGTATGCCGCATCCGATCTTGCAGACAAGAGTACGCAAAGCGTCTATGGCTTTGATGACAACATGGACAACATTACGGGGGAATCGCTGCGCAGCCGGCTCAACCAGATGCTGCTGAAGCCCAGTACTGGAGCGGGCGGCCAGCGCACACGCACGATAGAGTGCTTGGGCAGTTCATCTGACTGCAAGGATGATGCCAAAGGTTGGTACGTAGATTTGCCCGACTCAGGTGAACGCGTGAATATCGACATGCGGCTGGCCAACTCAACCCTGGTCATCGCCAGCAACGTGCCTTCACCCGATATATGCCTGGCAGGCGGCTATGGCTGGATCAATTACCTGAACTTCAACACTGGTCAGGCCATCAACGAAGGGCCGGATGGCAAGGGCGATGTATCGACCATGGTGGATGGCTCAACGATTTCGGGACATGCCACCACTACCACGGGCGATGGCAAGGTAACCGATCACATATCGACGACCGGCGTCGGGGACAAGCCTTTGGACATTGACATTCCCTATGCCGCACCCAAGCCGCTGGGTAGACGCATTAGCTGGCGTGAACTGGTGAAATAAGCATGAGGGGGCCTTCTGCATAACTCCCGGCACGCATGTGCTTGCACATGCGTGCTGGGTGCGTGCTGGGTGCGGCTGCATCGTGGCCCATGCAGCAATCTGATCTCGGCCTGAGCCTTTCCACCAGGAAGACCCGCAAGTGTGAATTCCTTGAGCAGATGCAGCAAGTCGCCCGCTCGCCCTGATCACACCTTACGCGCCAGAAGGTCGCAAGAGCCGCCCTCCCGTTCCTGCCGATATGCTGCTGCGCATTAATTTTATGCAGCAGTGGTTCACTGCTCAGCGATCCTGCCATGGAAGAGGCGCTGCACGATATGCCACTGTTTCGGGACTTCGCCAGCCTGTCATGGGATAGCGCAACGCCTGATGAGAGCACTATCTTGCACTTTCGCCACTTGCTTGAAACGCACAAGCTCGCCAAACAAATCCTGCAGACCGTTAACAAATTGCTCGAACACAAGATGCTGCTGCGCACCCGACGTCACCCCATATTTGAGTAGCACCTAGCTTTAGAGTCCGGGGTTTAATTTAACTGCTTCTGCATCAACCTCTGCGCATAGGCTGAGGGCGTCAGCCCTCCAAGCGATTTCTTAGGCCGCTCTTCGTTGTATTCCCGGCGCCATGCTTCGACGATGACCCGGGCATGCGCCAGACTTGTGAACCAGTGCTCGTTGAGACATTCGTCACGCAACCTCCCGTTGAATGACTCGATGTAAGCGTTCTGATTGGGTTTACCTGGCTCGATCAGGAACAGTTGCACACCTCGTGCATGTGCCCAGTTCACCATGGCACGGCTGCAGAACTCCTTGCCGTTGTCTGTTCTGATGGCCTTGGGCAATCCTCTGGACCTTGCCAATTGCTCCAGGATGCGCACCAGTTGGTGGCCACCCAATGCACGCTCGGCCACGATAGCTACCGCTTCATGCGTGGCGTCATCAACCACGGTCAAGCTCTTGATGCTGCGTCCTTCGGCCGTCCGGTCGAACACAAAGTCCATAGACCACACCTGATTGGCCATTGCCGGACGCTCCAAAGGATGTCGCTCGACCATTGGGATCTTTTTGCGCTTCCTCACTTGCAAGCCAGCCTGGGCATACAGACGTTCCACCCGCTTGTGATTGACCAGCTCGCCAGCTTGGCGCAGCTTCAGGTAAATCATGCCGGCGCCGTAACGTCGATGGCGTTGCGCCAAAGCGATGATCTTGTGTCTGAGGGCGCAATTGCGATCTGCTGCTGGTTGATAACGGTAAGCACTGGGACTCATGCCAATGACACGCAGTGCTCGTCTCTCGCTTATCCCTTGGCAGTTCATATGGCGCACCAACTCCCGCCTTGCCGGTGCGCTCACCACTTTTTTCTCAAGGCTTCTTTCGTCACCTCGTTCTCAAGCAGTGCATCGGCCAGCAGCCGTTTAAGGCGCCCGTTCTCAGTTTCCAGCTCCTTGAGGCGCTTGGCATCGGACACGCTCATGCCGCCAAACTTGCTGCGCCATAGGTAGTAGCTGGCCTCGGAGAATCCGTGCCGTCGACAAAGCTCAGCTACCGGCAAGCCCGATTCAGCTTCCCGAAGGAAGCCAATGATCTGTTCTTCCGTGAATCGCTTCTTCATGTCCAATCTCCTGTCGTTGGGATTGGACTCCAAGCTCAACTGCTACTGAAAGCGGGGGGACGTCGGGTGCTCCAGACGTAAAAAAGCCCGCTCCGTGGCGGGCTGTGAAATCTATTAAGGTAGGTTTTCAGGGTAAATCACCAGAAGAAAGAGGCTGATCTGTATAGAAAACTGTGCAATTCCTGGAGATGTTTAGATCAGGTACGAAAGCATAAAGGTGCTGAGAAATGCAGCCAAGTTGCTAAGTTCAGCTAAGTGAATGGTGGACACATTCGACCATTTTCAATCATTCAACTTGTCTTAGCACGGGCAGCAAAATGCCTGAAAAGTCATGGCATGGAACTTCATTTGCGGCACTTGGTGACGATAGAAAAGTGGCTATGGTATGAATCAATAAACCGAATAATCTGTTATGTCTCTAGACGCGTCATTTATGGACAATTTTTTGTCTTTGAGCGTTGCTTCATACATCTCAATTTTTTCCAAAATCGCAGCGAAATGCAGTGATTCGGAGCTTCCAGGAGGCGGAGGAAATGGAGCTGACAAGAATGGTTGAAATTCTGCCAAAGCAATTTCATATTCTTGCTGAGTGACTTGCATCGGCGTATGTTATTTAATGTTTCTTTGTTGGCAAGCCATCGTTAGCTATCGATAGTGTCTGACTTATTCAGTGACAGCTATTGGCTGCCGATTGCAAATCTAGCATCCAGAGAAATCAGGACAGCACCCAAAGGGCGCTGTGCGCATACCTCTGGGGCTTAGTCGGTGTAATAGTCAGGGCGGGGCGTGCCGTCCAGATCGGCTTGGGCGTCGGCTTCGGTCAGCACTGGGCGTGGGCGGCAGTTGCTGCAGCCCTGATTCGGCACACAGGTACAAGGCATCGTGTTGGCCAACTGACTGCGTAGCTCGTATCCCATCAATGGCCAGATCTTCTGTACGGCGTTGGCGCGGGCAATGTTGCGGCCAATCTCGGCATCAAAGTTCTCGGGGCTGGCGCAGGCGCTTTCACCAGTGACTGTGAAGTCGTTGCGCAGCACCAGAACGCATATCGTCAGCAGACCTAGTTCGGGGGGAATGTTGCTGAAGTTGCGCGGGTTCATGGCTTTCGGATGACAAGCACCTTGCGCAGCGGTGAAATAGTGCTCACTGACGATGTTGGCTTCAATGTCTTTAGGCGTGATGCGCGGGGCAGTCTTGCCCTTGGCTTGGATCTCTTGCTCAATTTCAGAATCGTTCATGTCATTCCTTGGTTGGTGACAAAAAAAGACCCGCTCAAGGCGGGCTGCTGCAAGACGTAGACTTGATTCATGGAAAACATCTACGACTCAATGATTGGTGCTCTGCGCGAGCACTGGAAAGTCAATAAAAACGCATACCCCCAGCGGTTTGAGCTGACACAGAGCACCTTTGATGGGCTGCTTGCTGACCGCCGCCTGGTGAACGAAACCATGAACTACCCGTTGAACTTGAAGAATGGATACGAAAAGGAGTTCTTGGGTGTCCCTGTGGCAGTCTCAGCAGAGGGCAATGCCATGGTGGCCGTGGATGGCACGCGAATGCCGCTGAGTTCGTAAGCTTTACCCCTCGCTCTCCGCATCACCCGGCAAAACCATGCGCAGTTGAAGCTCTGGTTCTGCACAGAGATCGCGCAGCAGGCATTCCGTCAATGCAAGAAGCAATGCAACCTCTTCGGTGCTGGGCTTCAAGCTTCTTGCGACGGTGCCACTCACATTTAGATATTCACGCCGCAGCGCGATGGGATGAGTAGGCATGTTCATAGCTGCGCCTGTGATTGCTTCTGCATGCCGCGGTTGTGGCTGCCAAACAGAACCTGCCAACTGCGTATGCGAAGCAGATCAATGCTTCCTTCGTTGTGAATGGTCGCGTCAGGGCTGAACTCATCCCCGGTCACCTCGCTGACGTGGCCAGTGCTGCTTGGAGTGAGATTCGCTCGAACCACACGCCAGATTTCGGCTCCTTGGCTGCGAATGCAGTGGACCTCATCTGCAAAGCGCACGTCGCTGACAATGATGTGCTGCACGCCCGCGCTTAGCAGTTCTTGGGAATGAGTCTCGAAGCGTTGAACCCAATACAACGGGTTTTGTGCACGACGGTATTCAGTGGCCCACCACTGAAGAATCTGCCGAGGGCTTCGCGGCGCGGCCAGGTCAACGGGTTGACACTCCCCCCATCCCTGTCGATTAATCTCTGCTCGATGCAACTCCTGCAGACGATTTAAAAAGTCCTTTTCGTTGCAGCGTTCTAAAGACAGCCATTGAACTGGCAACTCTTTGGTACTTCGCTGCTTTAGCTGTTCCACGCTTACGCCAAACGCTTGCGCTATCTCTTCGTACAGCGGATCAGAGAAAGCAACGACAGCAGCCTTGCGGTGGTAGGCCAGCAATGCGCCAGACAGCATGCTGGCTACAGTATCTTTGCCTGCGCCGTTGGCTCCGGTCAGGCCGATGAGTGAGGGTGTATGTTCAAGCATGGCAATGTTTAGGCAGTTTGGGCTTGGGCGATAGCGGTTTGCACGCGGGGAATAAAGTCCAAGCTGACCACCTGGGCGTGAATCTCAGCAACAGGTGGGCGGGTGTAGATGGTGTGGGTCCGGGCATCTTCCAAATCAACTTGGAGTGCGCAACCGGGCTTTAGATCGCCTTCGTGCTGATCCCAGAAACGCTGTGCAGCAGCACCGCTGTAGGTAATGCGCCATGTCTCGGTCTGGTGTTGTCCAAGGCGGTCATAGACCATCAACTGGATTTGAAAAACGCCGTCTTTTGCACGCCCCACTTGCGGACGCGCACGGCTGAGAAAAAGCATGCCGGTGTGCTGCATAGGTGCTCCAGTACCGCTTCAAGCGCGGTGTGTGTTGATGGGTTTGGCCTGCAGCTTTCGCGCATTGGGGAACAGCCGCAAAGCGGCTCGGATGGCGAGAAATCCGCTACGGTACGGCTGGATGTAGCGGGTTGTTTCATGTTCAAGGGCCACGGTGACCAAGTAGGGATGGGTGCGCATGGTGCAAAGCCTCCGTGCTAAATGTTGGGCAAGGTGATAGCGGTGCCCATGCCCGCGCGCGGGCGGGTGGTGGTGGGCTGTGGGGCAATGCCGGGCAGCAAGGGCTGGGCTGATTGCGCAGCTCGTTGCTGATCTATGGCTTCTTGCTCCTGCAAGCGTTTCTCACGCTGCCACGTAGCCTGCACATTGGTGGCTGCTGAGCATGTGTAGGTGAAAGCGCGGTCAGTGATCGGAACGCGGGGCAAGGTCAGGCGACCAGGTGGGTGGTTCATTGCATGGCTCCTTTGCGTGGGTCATGAAAAAACCGCCTCAGTGGGCGGCTAGTAGAGGGTTGAAGTTCAAACCATCAGGTGAAGCTGCGAATCACGCACCCAGTAAGGTGCGTGCCGGAGGGCTGCAGATCTCCCCAGATCTGCGCAGATCAGCAGCTTCGCCAGATGGCTCGATATGGCCCTGCTTGACGCGCAGGGGTTCGGTGCTTGTTGCCCACGTGGCTCTCAGATAGTCATTTCAAAATCTCCGGGCGAAAAAAAGCCCACCGGGTGGTGGGCTGAGTGGGTTATCTGATTTCTAAGCAGCTACTACCGGAGTGAGCTTCCGTTGAAGAGCAGTGGAGATGAGTGCGTCGTTTGATTCGTCAATGCTTGCGGCAACCAGTTCAGCTGGCTTGCCTTCTATGTGCAGCACTTTCACTTCAACGATAGCCTCCAAAAACTTATGCGTTGGACTGGGGGGAGTCGAATTCTCTGGGTCTAGTGGCTCAAGGAAGACAATCCCAACGCGTTGACCAGCTCGCAATGCATGAGTTGATTCAGTAGTGAAGAGTGGCTTCAGGTAGCTGGAGTAGATGTCTATTTTCATATTCTGGAATTCGTGTGAGTTTATTTTTTCTTTCGAATTGCGTCCCAGTAGTCTTGTGTCTGTTGGGCAATATCCAGTGCTTCTGGTGCGGCCTTCTGATGAACTAGTGCCATCAGCTCAGCTGCAAGAAAGAAGCGCAGATCTTTGTTTTTTAGTTTTCGATCAGTAGCTTGTAATTTCTTGAGTTCTGCCTGCTTTTCGATGAACTTAGGCTTCAGAAGGTTTCGGCGCTCGAAGAGTTCGTAATCAATTTCGTCTGCGCTCAGTCCTTCAACATCTTCGTCTAATTCGCCTAGTTCTTCGCGCAGGTTGCGAACGTTTTCCTTCAGGTCGCTTATGTATACGGCATCTCTGAAGTTATCTAGAGTGCAGCGATACAAATCAATGCTCTCGCCAAAGTTGCGAATCCAATCAAGCCGCATCGCAGGGCTGAGGTTCGGCCGCTCAGTAGCCAAGACGTGTGCATACATCTTGACGGCAAGTGTTTTGTTAATGGGTTTGTCTACGGGCTCAAACATTGCGCCTTCGTAGTAGCAGCCTTTTGTCATGTTGCCTCCTAGGCTCTGTTTTAGCAGAGATAGGGAGGGTAGGGCACTGCAGCCAGCCCGGCGGCAATGCCCCTCTGGCTGTTACCCGCCACAGCCAGTGGGCGTTCCTGGCCAACGGGCTTGCACAAGGCAGGGCTGCTGGTCTGGGAAACATCCCCTGTATTGGTCGATGGGCGCACGCGGTGGACTTGGTGCGGCCTAGCAAAAGGGAGGGGAAGACTTGCACGCTTTCTGTACTGCCTGTGCGGGTAGGGCAGGCACCGCAGTCGCAGGCGCTTCGCAGCGGCTGGCTTAGGTACTTTTATCTGTCAACTGTGTTAACGATCCGGGGAGCGTGCCCCGGTCGATGCCGTGGTGCCCAAAGCAGCGGGAAGCGCCGTGCTGCGATGAGTTAGTGTAAACATATTTACATGAATTGGTAAATAAGTTTGTAAACGAATCTACAAAATTTCAATAAAGAACTCCGATTGAAGTACTTGCTCAAGTTGATTTGTTGCGCTTAAGATAAAGCATGTATAAAAACACAGTATCCGAAGTCAGCGAAGAAAAGGGCGCTCTAGTGCGCGCCCGGTGCTTCGGTGAGAGCGATGCTGAAGTGTGGTTGTCAGTCGCTTCAAGCACGAATGAGGGCGTGCGAGTACTGATTTTTCCGAGCGAAGAGTTGCTTATTTCTTGGCGGCAGCGTCTTGAAGCACTTGCATGATTGCAGTGCTTGCGGCGTTAAATGCTTTAGCACGGCTTAGTTTGTCCGACTGCTGGATCATGTCGAACAAGACAGCTAGCTCTATGGCAGCAGGCGTCAATTCGGTGGGAGCATTTACTTGTGCACTCACTTCCATTGGGCCTTCGCCCGTTAAAAGCCAGCGTGAGTTAACTTTTAAGAAAGCGGCTACAGCATCGTGCGCTTCTGTAGCAAGCTTTTGGTCGCGTCCTTTTGCATTGGTAATGATCATTCCAATGTTTTGCACTGACCTGTTGGCAACTTTTGCCACGTCCTTGCGTTCGATGACACGCCCGAGCGCAGCGCCGCGCTGGTCCATCGCAAGTTGAAGTCGTTCACCGTAAAGCATCTTTAAACAATAAGCTGTGTTGTGTAAATTCGTTTGCCTTCATGCGTGTAAACATGTTTACAATGAGCGCATGAAAAAAGAACTCGCAATAGAACTGCTGGGTGGCACACCAAAAAAAGCGGCTGCGGCTATGGGGTACCGGTCAATTCAGGCGGTCTATTTGTGGCCGGATGTATTGCCACAAGCGACGGCTGACCGTGTGCGTGGTGCTTTGTCGCGTAAAGCGGCTGCGCATGCTGAAGAAGCCGCCACATCTGCGGTAGTGGACTCTTCATTCATTGGAGTAGCTCATGGATAGCGCTGAAATTGAGGCTCTATGCGCCAAGTTCGCAGCATGGTCAGCGGCGCGCCGGTTTGTCGTAGTCAGCTGACGGCACGGTGCATGTCGATGAGCAGTGTCTCCAGGGCTGTGTCCCCATCTTTCTCGGCTTTCTTGGCGATGACTGCCAAGGCCTGCGCCATGCCTGTTTGCTGCTCTGGTGTCAGCACATGCGCCACGGCCATAGCCAGCGCGCCCATAGCTGAAACCATGGCGTTGAGTGTGTCTGCATCGGGTTTGAAGCCCTCTGGTGTATCGGTCATGTCCGCCCTCTTTGGTGTTGCTGGTGGTGTGAGAGCTGCCATGGTAGCCAAGGCAGGTGCGGGCATGAGCTTGGTTGTGCATGGTGAGGACTCTCTATGTCGTTAAGTAGTGCTATTAGTTTCAACCTGCAGGGCTTTGGCGGCAACGTTGAAAGCGGCCAGCAATTCGACATTGCACCTGGCATGGACGTTTGTGACGCTGCCCACCTGATTGCACAGCACACGCCGGGCGGTGTGGCTGTTCTTGCCGCACGCATGGGCGTGAATGCAGGCACGCTCCAAAACAAGCTCAACATCAATAACACCAGCCATCACCTGACGCTTAAAGAGTCGGTCAGTCTGCAGATGGCTGCAAACAATGCCGCGGTGCTTCAGGCCATGGCCCAGCAGCTGGGCTACACCTGCCAACGCGCAATACCACCGCAAGACGGTGGCGACCCAGTGGAGGCATTCATGCGCGTGGAGATGGCCAAGGCCGACTTCACCCGCGCTGTGGCAGATGCCCTGCACGGCAAAGACACCACCAGCCGCAATGAGGTGCGCCGCGCCACTGATATGGCCAATGAGCTGTTTGGCGCTGTGGGCGCACTGATGGGCGTGCTGGTGTCGCGCATGCCCAAGCCTGTGAGCGAGGGCTGAGTTTTGTTTTCTGCCTTGCATTCCCCTCTAACCCAGCGCGGCTGGGCTTTATCCGCCCACAAGGCCGGTGCGCTTAGCGGCGCGCTGATTCGTGCTGGTGGAGTGCATGGCGCTTTTATGACGGTCGCAAAGACCGCTTTCACGCTTGGGGTTGATAGCCCAGGCGCACGTACTACCAAAGGCAAAACCATGTTCCACGCTGCATCCGCAAGCCTCGTGCCCAGTCGCGCGCTGGCTCTTCAGTTCCCCGCACCCCTTCAGGCGAGGGAGGGCAAACACATTGGTGTCAGTAAGGGGAGTGAATCCTTTGCATCAATGCGAATCATTAGCACCCCCAGCCTTGGGTCCTCCCCCCGAGCGCTGCAAGCGGGTAATTCGAGCCGCATTAAGTGTGTAGGTAGTGAGGCTGGGAGTTACTGACATGTCAGCTAACTACGATGACGTTCTGCTGCAACTGCAAGCCGCTGGTCTGCTGATTGACAGTATCGAGGCGACGGGCAAGCTGCGCCGCTGCCGTGCCGAAGGCTCTGGCCGTGAGCGCAAAGGCTGGTATTTGCTACATGAAATACGCCTTGATGACGGCACTTATGTGCTGGTGGGCAGTTTTGGCGTGTGGCAGGGTGCCAGCAACAACGCTACCAAGGTCAAGCTCAACCTGAAGAAGAAGCTGAACGCTGAACAGGCCGAAGCTTTGAAGAAGCGCCTGGCAGAAGACCGCCGCCGTGCAGAAGGTGCCCGCAAGGCAGAGGCTGAACGTGCTGCAGCCCGTGCTACCAAGACCTGGAAGCTCTGCCAACCCACGGGCGAGAGCGATTACCTGCAGCGCAAGGGCGTGGGTGGCTACGGCGTGCGTTTTTCACCCAGTGGTGCGCTGGTCATCCCTATGCTGGATGGGCACGGCCACATCCATGGCCTGCAAATCATTCGCGGCAAGGCACGCAAGGCATCAGAGCGCGAAAAGGATTACTGGCCACTGGGGCTTGAGAAAAAGGGCAAGTTTCACCTCATCGGCATGCCGCAAGACGGTGGTATCTGCCTGTTGGCAGAGGGCTACGCTACCGGTGCCAGCCTGCACGGTGCCACAGGACTGCCCGTGGCCGTGGCGTTTGATGCCAACAACCTGCCGCCCGTGGCTGAGGCGCTGAAAAAGCGCTACAAATCTCTGCAAATTCTGGTGTGCGCAGACGACGACAACACCCAGAAATGCCACGCCAGAAACGAAGCTGCCAGCACAGCCGCTGACAAAGAAGTGCTGTGCCGTCAGCGCATCTGGCTGCCTGATGGACCTGAATGCCCGCACTGCGGCCAGCAGCACAAGGCGCAAAACGCCGGCATGACAATGGCCAGCACCGCCGCCATGCAAGCCGGTGGCCACTGGATTGCACCTGCGTTTGCAGATCCTGCTGCTCAGCGCACCGCCTGGTTGGATAAGGGCGTGAAGGCCAACGACTTCAACGACCTGCACATGGCCGAAGGCCTGCACGTGGTGCGTGCGCAGATTGAGACCCGCCTGCTGGAACTTGGCTGGCGCACACGTCAGAACAAGCTGCGCGTCACTCTCACCGACAGGGGGGCGGGGGTGAGCGTGATGGGTGAGAAAGCGCCCATCCGTCCCGTTGATTCGCTCGATGAGCTGCTGGAGCGGTTCACGCTGGTGTATGGCCAGGGCGGCGCAGTGTTTGACCATGAAGAGCACCGACTTGTCACGCTGACCGATATGGGCCACCTGTGCCTGAACAGCGACGTCTTCAGCGACTGGCGCGAGCACCCAGACCGATTGATCGTGCGGCCCGAAGAGGTGGGTTTTGACCCCGCCTGCAAAGATGAATCTATCAGCTGCAACCTTTGGGACGGCTGGCCAGTCAAACCCAAAGCGGGTGATTGCGCCTACCTCATGGACTTGCTTTGGCACATGTGCAGCCATGAGGGTGGTGAGCAGACCGACACGCTGTACCAGTGGGTTATCAAATGGCTGGCCTACCCCTTGCAAAACCCGGGCGCCAAGATGAAGACCACCATTGTTTTGCACGGCCCACAAGGCACTGGCAAGAACATGTTCTTTGAGGCGTACATGCAGATCTTCGGCAAGTACGGCTGGACCATTGACCAGAGCGCGATTGAAGATAAGTTCAACGACTGGGCCAGCCGCAAGCTGTTCTTGATTGCTGATGAAGTAGTTGCCCGCGCCGATCTGTATCACATCAAGAACAAGCTCAAGGCCTTTATCACTGGCGACTGGTTGCGCATCAATCCGAAGAACATGCAGGCCTACTATGAGGCCAACCACGTGAACATGGTGTTCCTGTCCAACGAGGCCATGCCTGTAGTTTTGGAAGAGGACGACCGCCGCCACGCCATCGTTTGGACGCCCACCAAGCTGCTGCCCGAGTTTTACGGCAAGGTCAAAGCAGAAATAGATGCAGGTGGCGCTCTGGCCTTGTATGACTACCTACTGCAGGTTGATCTGACCGGCTTTAGCAACGCCACCTTACCCCCCATGACAGAAGCCAAGCAGGAGCTGATCGGCCTGAGCCTGGACAGTCCCAGCAAGTTCATGCGGGCGTTTGAGGCGGGAGATGTCCAGGGCTTCCCTGCAAAAGGCAGGCCCAAGGTGTATTCGCCGTGCCTGAGCATGGATCTGTACGACGTCTACAAGTGGTGGTGCGCAGCCACCGGGGAGCGCGCCTTGCCGCTGCCACGCTTTCTCAACGCCATCAAACGTAAGCACGGGGCCACCGTGTTGCAAAAGCGGTTTGGAACGCTCACCGGCACCAAAGGCCCCAGCAGCGTCTGCTTTCTGGATGGTGGCCACGAGCTGCCCGCGGGCCGCAGTGAGGTGGAGTGGCTGGGCGATCGTATTGACCTGTTCAAGACCGCAGTCAAAGACCTGCGCGGGGGGGCGTATTGATGCGTGCTGGCCGTTTTGAATCTGTGTTGTGGGGTATGTGGGGCAACCTGTTGGCTATGGCGTGGGGCAATAAGTGCTTGATTAATAAGGGGTGTGGGCTATGTGGGGTATCAGCCCTTATAGGAGTGCGTGCAGGCGCATGCACACACATGCATGCGTGTGCGTGTATGTGTGTGCAGGTGCATAGCCCACATGCCCCACATACCCCACACATGCAGCAAACACGCCATTTCAATACCCCACAGCATGCCCAACACATACCCCACACCTGTTTTTTAAAGGGAAATGAGATGGTTGAAGAGAAGAGGGTGATTGCCTGCACGCAAGAAAACGTGGCCCAGATGCGCCGCATTGTTGAAAACTGGCCTGCGCTGCATGAGCTGGTGGATGGTTTGCAAAAGCAAGGCTGTTTCCCTGGCCTGCGGGGCCTGCAAATCACGCTTACAGGCCACCCCTCCGCACTGGCAAGGGGTTTGGATGTGTTGGAGGGCGAGAGCGCCGTGCAACGCGGTTCTTCAACTACTCAGGGGGCGGGGGAAGTCGCATGCAACTGATCACCAATCTCGTGGGTGTAGAGCGAGTGCAAAAGCAGCTGCTGGCCTTGTCTGAAAAGCAAATCAGTGTTGCAGCAGCCAAAGCGCTGAATGACTCAGCTTTCCAGCTGCGCCGCGATATGCAGGCGCACATGCGCACCACCTTTGACCGTGTTACTCCGTGGATGGAGCGGGCACCCAAAGTCATCATGGCCACGCCAGAAAAGCTGGAGGCAAGTGTTCTACCCACCTACCGCAGCGAGATGGGCACCACAGGTGGCAAGGTGGGTGTAGACCCACAGCAAGTACTGCAAGCGCAGGAATACGGTGGACGGCGTGCTGACAAGCGCAGCGAGGTGCGACTGCGCAGATCGGGCATCTTGCCAACGGGCTACCAAACGGCTATTCCCCAAACGCCGTTCCCGAATAGCGACGACGGGCGCGGCAACCTGCGCGGCCCCTTCTTGACCCAGTTGCTCAGCTATCTGCAGGCATTTGGCAGTGATGGCTATCGCGCCAACATGGGTGCTAAGCGCATGAAGGGTATCCATGAACGCGGTGGCAAGGGCAACAGTTTTATTGGCCCAGTGCGAGGCTGGCGTTACATCGTCACCTACGGCGGCATGCGCGGTGGTGCCCGCCAAACCCAAAAGGGCGACTTTGACCAGCGTATGGCCAACTTGCCCGCAGGCATCTGGGCAGTGCAGGGTACTGGCGGCGTGGATGTTCGCCCGGTTTTGATGTTTGTGCGCCAAGGCACTTACAAGCCTTTGTTGCAGATTGATCAGCTGCGCAATGAAGCAGAGCGAGCAGAGTATTTGGGACGCCGATTCCGGTACCACGTGCGCACTGCATTTGAATTTACTGGGCCTGTCCAGCAATGAGTACTGCCAACGAAATGAGTATTGGTGCCTTCAACAAGCACATGGGCTACAAAGGTCGCTACGCCTATGAGCTGCACAAGGCAGGCCGGCTGGTCATGACCGATGACGGCAGGCATGTGCTGGTCGTTGAATCCATCCAGCGCATCAACGAAACCAAAGACCCAAGCCGCCAGGGTGTGGCAGACCGCCATGCCCAAGCGCGTGGTTATGAGGTGGGGGCTGCCTCGGTAGTGCCTCCGGTTGAAGGGGATAAACCAGAAGAAGGCGTATCCAGCTCAGCCAATACAAGCGCTGGTAGCTATCAATTTCACGATTCAAAGGCCAAGAAAGAACACTACGCAGCGCTGCGTGAAGAGAACGCCTACCGCAAAGAAGCGGGTGATTTGATGGATGCGGCCGAGGCCATTGGTGCATTTGCCGATGTAGCTGCCAAGGTGGCCAACGTGCTCGATGCCGTCCCCGCCACCGTGGGCCCCATGCTTGCCGGCCTTGATCAGACAGAGGTCATGCGCATCCTGGCGGAGCAAATGGACATTGCCCGCGCTGAAATGGCAGCGGCCATCAACAAAATGGCGCAAGACATTGAAGAGCGCAAAACAAAGGGCGTGCAATGAGCTTGGTGTGTGACTTTGCATCTCCAGCCCGCGCCCTGCGCTCCATGGCACGTGCTGTTGCCCCGCGCAAGCGCCAGTTGGTCAGCGACTGGGCCGACAAAAACCGCGTGCTCTCTACCAAAGGCAGCAGCATTGCAGGCCAGTGGCGCACCAGCCGCAACCCGCCACTGCGCGAGCCTATGGACGCCTGCAGTACCAAGAGTGGTGTGCGTGATGTCTCGCTCATGTTCCCCATCCAGTTCGGCAAGACCGAGGTAGAGGTCAACGCGCTGGGCTACTTCATGACCGAGGCCCCTGGCCCCATCATGGTGTGCCTGCCCGGTGAGGTGAGCATGGATAAGTGGGTAAACCAAAAGCTCAACCCGCTGATTGAGGAAAGCAAAGCTGTGCGCGATGCGCTGCGCAGCGTTAACAGCCGCGATGCCAGCAACACCAAGACGTTCAAGGATTTTGTGGGTGGGCAGTTGTACCTGGAGCACGCCGGTAGCCCATCCCGCCTGAAGTCCACCACCGTACAAAAACTGCTGGTCGATGAGGTGGATGAGTTTGCCAACAACCTCAAGGGCGGTGATGACCCGGTGGAAATGCTCGATGGGCGCACCAGTGCATTTCCGGCCACCAGTATTCGCGTGTACATCAGCAGCCCACAAATCAAGGGCCGCAGCCGTATTGAAGAAAAGTTTGAGAAGGGCGATCAGCGTCGTTATCACGTGCCATGCCCGCACTGCGGCCACATGCAGCACCTGCAGTGGGCAGGGCTGATGTGGACGCCGGATCTGAAGTCCGTCAAATACATCTGTCAAGAGCGCGGGTGCCTGATTGAAGAGCACCACAAAACGGCCATGATTGCTGCGGGCGAATGGGTGGCTGGCAACCCTGATGCACTGCCCGGGGTGCGCAGCTACCACATCAACTGTCTGTACTACCAGTTTGGCCTTGGCCCCACCTGGCTGGATCTGGCTCGCATGTGGATGGATGCGCAGGGTGACCCCGCCAAGCTCAAAACCTTCACCAATGATCGACTGGCCGAGACCTGGGAAGACGCCAGCATGCGCGCTGTGCGCCACAACGCCATTGCAGAGCGTGCAGAGCCGTACGCATTGCGTGAGGCCCCGGTGGGCGTGCTGTACATCACTGCGGGTGGAGATACGCAAGATGACCGCCTGGAGGTGACCTTGGTGGGCTGGGGCCGTGGCATGGCATTTTGGGTGCTGGATCACCACGTCATACCCGGTGACCCCGCGCATCCCGCCACCTTTGCGGCGCTGACCGAGTACCTACAAAAGCCCATTCAGCGGCAAGACGGTGTAGTGCTGCGGGTTGAGGCTACCGCCCAGGACATGGCCGGTCACCGCACAGACGATGTCAAGCACTGGGTGCGCCAGGGCTTGGTGCGTCGCCCCATGGCCATTCAGGGCGCCATCCCCAATAACGCGCCGGTGTTGGGCAAGCCCCGTTTGCTGGACGTTACCTACAAAGGCGTGACCGATAAAAAGGGCGTGCGGGTGTACTACGTCGGCACAGTGGCCGCCAAAAACTGGCTGTTTGGCCGCCTGAGCGTGGATGCTGACCGTGAATTTGATGAACGCACCACCCACTTTAGCCATGAGCTGGAGCCGACCTATTACCAGGGCCTGACCAGCGAAACCTACAACCCGGCCAAAAACCGCTACGAGAAAAAGCGCGGTGCGCGCAATGAGCCGCTAGACACCTTTGTCTACAGCCTGGCCGCTGCCCACCACCCAGAGCTGCGCCTGCACCGCATGCGCGGCATTGACTGGGATAACCGCGAAAAGCAGCTGTTGGCACAGCTCAAGCCAGCCTCTGATGGCGTGTTTGAGCCACATGCAGAAACCCCAGCACAGCCAGTTGCGCAAGCAGCAAAGCAAACGGCACCAGCCCAACGTCGTCGCACCACGCCACAGCGCATGGGTTGGTAAATCTCCATGAGGAAATCTATGACCACCTTTACCACTGAAGCCGCAGACCAAGACCCCATCAAGCCAGAGGCCCAAGCACGGCTGGCTGCGGTGCCCGTGTCCGATGATGTGGTGGCTTACACCCTGGCTTGCTGGAAAGCTCTGCTACCGCGCACCAGTGCAGAAGTGCTGGGAGCCGTTGAGCACCAGGTGCGTGAAGTCTTTGGTGGCGATGAGGTGTGGATTGCCAAGGGCATGGCGCAGCAGCGCAAAGCCCGAAATGAACAAATTAAGCGCGATTACTTGAATGGCGAGCGCTTTGATTTACTTGAGCGACGTTACGAGCTATCCAAGCGCAGGCTTTTTCAGATAGTGAAAGGTTGAAAATGCAAGTCAAAGTAAATTTGCCGAAAGACAAGTTGGATGCACTTGGTGGAGAGTCCCGCGTTGCTGAGTTTCTGCAAGGTGAGATTGCGCACGCTCTTGATCTGTACATAAAAAAGCAGTCAGATGCACTCATGAAGGGTGATCTGAAAGCCACACCGCGTGGCTTGATGAGTGAAACCTAACCCCTTAGAGATTTCACTCGAAATAGGTGGCAATGTCGGCATGCCTGACATTCCAACCATCGAACCCACGCGTATCACTGCTGGCGACACAGTGCGCTGGCACAAATCCATCAGCGGCTACGCTCCGCCAGATTGGGCGCTGGAATACCAATTTGCCAGTGCGCAGGGTGTAAAAACGGTTGCCGCCACTGCTTCTGAAGACGGCCTTGGTTATACGGTGCACATCATTGCCACAGAGTCCGCCGCCTGGCCTGCTGGCTCCTATTCATGGCGTGCACGCGTGCGCAAGGACGATGACGTTTACACCATGGGCGAAGGCTTGTGCAATGTCTTGCCTGCATTCTCTCAGCCCATTGATGCGCGCAGCCCCGCCAGACGTGCTTTAGACGCTATCAAAGAGTATTTGGCCAATCCGCAAAGCATTGCGGTCTCTGGTTACTCCATTAGAGGGCGCACCCTCACACAGTACAGCTTGCCCGAGCTGTGGCAGCACCATGACCGTCTGGTGCAAGAGGTCGCGCGCGAGGATGTGCTCCGTGGCGCCAAAGGACCGGGTGGCCGCATTCTTGTGGGGTTTCGTCGATGAACTGGCGCAATTTAATTCCTGGCTTGGGCCGGCGCAGTGCACCACCTCGCAAGGGGCAGCGTGGGTTTACAGCTGCACGTCTCAGCCGCACCGAGGCTGACTGGCTGGCCACAAATTCAGCCATCAACCAAGAGTTGCGGCAAGACCTTAACAAGTTGCGCGCACGTGGTCGTGACTTGGTCAAAAACAACGACTACGCCAAAAAGTTCAGCGGCATGTGCTCCAACAACATCATTGGGCCTAGTGGTGTGCGCTTGCAAATGACGGTACAAGATGCTCCGGGCAAGCCTGATCGTATGGCTAAGGTCGCCATCGAATCTGCTTGGACTCGTTGGTGCAAGGTGGCTGACATTACCCGCCAGCAAGACTTGCGCGGCCTGTGCGCTGGCCTGATGGGTGCCATGCCCAGCGATGGCGAGTTTCTGGTGCGTGAGGTGATGGGTGAGGCTGCAGGCAATCCGTTCAATTACGCCTTGCAGGTCATTGATGTGGATCGCATCGACACCCAGTACAACGGCATTGAACCGGCTACGGGCAATACCGTCATCATGGGGGTAGAGGTCAATAACTACCGCCGTCCCGTGGCCTTGCACATTTGGACAGCCCACCCCCAAGACTACACGGGCCGCCATCGGCTGCGCGAACGGGTTGCCATTGAAGAGGTAATTCACGGCTTCAAGGTGGACCATGCCGAGCAAGTGCGTGGCATTCCGTGGATGGCACCCGGCATGCTCAGCTTGCACCACTTGGGCGGGTTTATGTTTTCAGCCATCTTGGCGGCAGAACATGGAGCCAATCATTACGGCTGGATTCAGAGCCCAACAGGTGAGCCTCCGCCAGGCTGGACCGATGGCGGTCGAGATGAGGGAGGGGCGGAGACTGGAATCACAGGGGGCAGCAAGGATGTTGAGCAGATCATGTACGTCCAACCCGGTCAATACGACACCCTTCCTGCCGGTTATGAAGTTAAGCCGTCTACCAGTAAGTACCCCGAAACAAGCTTTGGCCCCTTCGTCAAAACTGCGTTGCAGCGTGTAGCCAGCGGCTGGCGTGTGGCCTACAACAGCCTGGCCAATGATCTGGAAGGAGTGAGCTTCTCCAGCATTCGCAGCGGCACCATTGAAGAGCGCGACCGATGGATGGAAGACCAAGAATGGTTTATCCACATCTTCATGGAACGTGTTTTTCAGAACTGGCTACTTATGGCACTGCTCTCTGGTGCCATTCGCGGGCCTAATGGATCGCCACTACCAGCTAGCAAAATAGAAAAATTCCGCACCCATGAGTGGATGCCCCGCCGCTGGCAATGGGTCGATCCCAAGAGCGATACCGAGTCCAGCATCATGCAGGTGCGCGCAGGCCTCATGAGTCCGCAAGATTTGTGCGCCGCCATGGGCTACGACTTTGACAGCGTGCTTGAGGCTATTAGCCAGGCCCGCAAACAGGCAGAGACCTTGGGTGTGCCGCTGCCTGCGTATGACGCCACCCCGGGCGCCGCCAAAGGAACAGCAGCTGCACCAGCGCCGTCGTAGTCACCAGTTGTCTCCAGGTTGGCGCCGGGAACCGCCAACCCTTCACCGCCCTGGTGCAGGCTGGGGCGGATTTTTTGCTATCTGGGGCCACCGAGACCGTCATCTGGTTTGCTTGCGACATCATCAGCCCGAGCTTTTTTCTCAATGGCATCAATGCGATCGAGTACTGATTCAACGGTTAGAAGTTTTAGCCTGGCCAAACGTCTGCGGACTAGCTGAACAACTGGGTGGTCTTCATTACAACCGGTTTCGAGAAGAAGCTCCAATAACTCGTTCAGTTCATTGATGTTGGAACAGGTATCAATTGCTTGTCGAAGCTGCGCGTCTATGTCGGGATCGCCGCCACTGTTAAGAAAAGATTGAAATGTGTTCGCGAGGCTCATTTGTATTTTTAACTTGAAATGTTGATGTGGAGTGCAATCCTACCCCTTAGAGATTGCACTTCTTGTGCCGTGCAATGCGGTACATGACACAAACCACCGCAACACCACCAGCCGCGCAAAGCGCAGTGCCCGCCGGGCTGTTGCGCCATTTGCAAGACGGCAAAGCACAGCGCAGCTTGCAATTTGAGCGCGGCGCCATCAACGAAGAGGCGCGCACGGCCACATTGGCCTTTGCCAGCGAAACGCCGGTAGAGCGCTGGTGGGGCGTGGAAATTCTGGACTGCACTGCCGGTGCAATGCGGCGCCAGCGCTTGGACTCTGGCGCCAACCTGCTGTGCGACCACAACACCCGCGATGTGGTGGGTGTCGTTGAATCTGTCGAGATCGGCACGGACCGGGTGGTTCGTGCTGTGGTGCGCTTTGGAAAAAGCGTTCGTGCAGAAGAGGTCTGGCAAGACGTGAAAGACGGAATCCGCCGCAACGTCTCTGTGGGCTACCTCATTCACCGTGCTTTGCTGGTCGAAGAGCGTGATGGGCAGGAAACCTATCGCATCACCGACTGGGAGCCTTACGAAATCTCTCTGGAAAGCGTGCCAGCCGATGCATCCGTGGGCGTTGGACGCTCCATGTCTGCACCTGCTGCGGCACCTGCTGCAACCACCAATCCAGCTCCATCCCAAGACATCACCCCTGAAAAGGAAAACCGCACCATGACTACCGAAGCTCCTGCTGTTGCCGCAGCCCCAGCATCCCCCGCTCAGCCTGCGCAGCGCAACCACGCCGCAGAAATCGCCGCTCTGGGCAAGTCTGTGAAAGGCGGTATCGAGCTGGCCAATGACGCCATTCAGCGTGGCCTCACAGTGGATCAGTTCCAAGGTGAGCTGATTCGCCATCTGTCCAGCCAGCCCAAGCCAACGGCTGACCTTGGCATGACCGATAAAGAAGTGCGCCGCTTCTCTGTGGTGCGCGCCTTGCATGCCATGGCCAACCCAGACAATGCAAATGCCCGCCGTGCAGCTGCATTTGAGTTCGAGGCCTCTGCAGCAGCAGCCCAAAAAATGGGCAAAGAAGCGCGTGGCCTGATGCTGCCGCATGACGTGCTGCGTGCTTCCGATCTGGTAAAAGGCACCGCCAACAAGGGTGGCAACTTGGTGGCAACTGAGCTGTTGTCCGGTAGTTTCATTGACATGCTGCGCAATGCCATGGTGCTGCACAGCATGGGTGCAGTGTCGCTGACAGGGTTGGTTGGTGACATTGCCATTCCCAAGCAAACCGGTGCTGCCACGGCGTACTGGGTGGCTGAAGATGGCTCGCCCACGCAATCTGGTCAAACCATTGGGCAGGTGCTGATGACGCCCAAGACCGTGGGCGCATTCACCGATATCAGCCGCAAGCTGCTCCTGCAGTCTTCCATTGATGTGGAAAACATGGTGCAAAGCGATCTGGCAACTGTGCTGGGCCTTGCTATCCAGCAGGCGGCACTGGTGCACGGCGCAGACCGCCCCAAGGGCATTCTGGGCGGCCATGTGGCAACGCCAACCGTGGTCGGTGGCACTAATGGTGCTGCACCCACATGGGCGCACATTGTCGGTTTGGAGACTGCGGTCAGTGTGGCCAATGCCGATGTGGGCACTTTGGGCTACCTGACCAATGCCGCAGTTCGCGGCAAGCTCAAAACCACCAGCAAGGTCAGTGGCCAAAACGGCTTTGTCTGGGAAAACGGCGACACACCGTTGAACGGCTACCGCTGTGCAGTCACCAATGCCATGCCCGGCAATTTGGTCAAGGGATCTGCCAACAACTGTTCGGCAGCCATTTACGGCAACTGGGCTGATCTGGTGATTGGTATGTGGGGCTCGCTGGATCTGACGGTGGACACCGTCACTCTGGGCACCAGCGGTGCGGTGCGTGTGATCGCCCTTCAGGACGTGGACATTGCGGTGCGCAACACCGAATCCTTCGCCACCTTTGCAGACATCCTGACTGCCTAAGCCACAGCAAGCCCACCATGCTGCAGCTCAACACAGCACCCTTCTTCAACCCCTTGCACTTCGCCCAAAAAGCGTTGTTCGCAGGGGTGCAAGAACCTGTCTACGGCATCTTTGACGATGCATATGCAGCGAGTGATGTGGGCGAGCTGGGCATGGGCACCACCAAGCCCACATTGCTGCTGCCCAGCATTCAGGTACCCGCTGCTGTGCGTGGCGTGCAGGTGGAGGTGGCGGGTCAGCACTTCACTGTAGAGGACGCACAGCCAGATGGCACCGGCTGCACTTTACTGATCTTGGAGGTGCTGCATGCCTGAATCCACACCAGTTCGCTCTACGGCGTTTGCAAAGGCGGTCAAGGCTGTGCAGCAACAGCTTCTGGCTGCTGATGTCAGCCCCAACGTCTTTCGCAATCGCGCCCGTGTAGTGCCCAAAGACATGGCTACTGCCGTCGTAGTTCGCTCCAGCCAGGCCGAGGGGCAAACACCCGCCGGCATGGGTGCCAGCAATCAGTGGCAACTGGTGCTGGCTGTGGAGTGCTATGCACGCACCCGTGTTGGCGTGGAGGTGGAAGACGCACTTGATCTGCTGCTGCTGGAGGTGGGCGAGGCCATTACGGCAGACCGCACCTTGGGGCAGGTCGTGGCTGACATTGCGCCCGCAGGGGTGCAATGGGAATTTGACGTGGACGGCGAAAAAACCGCCTGTGCCACGGTGACCTTCATCGTGCAGCAGTTCACCGCTGCTGCATTCCTTGTTTGATATTTGGAGAGCAACATGGCTGTTCAACAACGTCTCTTTTGGTCCAACGTAGGTGTGGACGTGCAAACTGCTCTGTCGGCAGTTGTTTCTATTACTGCCATCTCAAAGGCTACACCTGGAGTGGCAACTTACGCTGGCACGATCCATCCTGCCAATGGTGACTACATCTCGCTGCAGTCGCAAGGCATGCACCAGGTCAATGAGCGTATTTTCCGCATTGCCAATGTCAACACCACGGCTAAAACGTTTGAGCTGGAGAGTGAAGACACGACCACTTACGACACGTTCATTAACGGCAGCTACCAGATCATCACCTTCGGTGCGTCGTTCAGCAGCGTGCAAAACATCAACGTATCGGGTGGCGAGTACGAAAAAGCCGATCTGACCACGATCCACGATGCGGTCAAAAAGCAGGCCCCCACGGTTGCCTCTGCCATGCAGGTGAGCATGACCAACTTCTTTGACCTGACCGATCCGGGCTTTGTTGAATGCAACAAAGCCTTTAAGGCCAAGACGGTGCGTGCGTTCCGTCTGCGCTTTGGCACTGGTGCCAAGGTCTTGTTTATGGGCTACGTCGGCGCTGCAGGCGTACCAACTGGCCAGGCGCAGCAAGCGGTGACCACCACCGTAACCATCGACGCGCAGAACTTGCCAACCACCTACGCCAGCTAAACCGGTTGTGTGCACGGCACGCTGGGCGTTTGCTCAGCGGGCCTGTGTTGCCCGAGCGGGCCAGCCGTGCACCTTATTTTTATTCGGGCGCTTTCTTTATATCGGGGCGCAACATGGCAATCAAGATCACTCTCTCGGCGTTGGTGAAGTTTCCAGTCAAGGGTGAGCTCAATGACGACAAGGGCAACAAACAGCCTGTGCACTTCACGCTGACGTGCGAACGCCGTACGGCTGAAGAGTGGAAAGAGATTTTCAAGGAAGGCGAGAAGCTGTCTGAAGGCTTTGCTCAGATCACCAAAGACTGGGGCGATGTGCAAGACGACCAGGGCAAGCCTGTGCCTTACAGCAAGGACGCGTTGGAGCAGCTGTTCCGTATTCCAGGCGTAGCACAACTGGCGTATGTGGCGTACGTCACTGAATCAGGCGTCAAAGCAAAAAACTAAAACAGGCCGTCCATCGCTGGATCACTGATAGACATGCACAGCACCAAGCAGCCAAACAGTCCGCACCAGATCCAAGCTCTCCGCTGGGCATGGTGCTGGGCAAGCTTGCGCAAGTTCAAGAACGGGTTGACGAAGCACAGGGCCCTGAAGAGATCTATCTCTGGCCAGAGTGTGAAGAAGCATGGAACCTATTTTGGCAATTGCATGGCCAGTGGCACAGCAGTGGCATGGGCGGCAAGACAGGCCTCAGTTTGGCTTGTGTGCGTGCGCACCTGGACGAGTTGGGGTATGAGCATGGCGACCACCGCAAAGAGCTTTGGCGGCTTTTGCTTGACTGCCAAAACGCTGCACTCGAAGCATATGCAGATTTGCAAAGCTCCAAGCCATAGCTGGAATTTGACGGGAGGCCAGGGGTGAGCATTATTGGGATCAAGATGACGCTGGACGGCCAGCGTGAAGTCTCGCAAGGCCTCAAGCAGGTTGGCAATGATGTCAATGCGCTGGGTAATGCTGGCGGCAAACTTGGCGTGCTGGGTCAGGGAATGGATAAGGCGGCCCTGTCTGCGGGGCAGTTGCGCATGGCAACCCAGCAACTGCCTCTGCAGTTTCAGGACATTGTGGTCAGCTTGCAGGCAGGACAGCAGCCGTTGACTGTGTTCTTGCAGCAGGGCTCGCAAATTGCCGGCTCCTTTGGTGGTGCCAGTGCTGCGGCCAAAGCGATGCTTGGCTATGTCACCAGCCTAATTACTCCGATGACTGTTCTGGGCGCTGGTGTTGCAGCGGTAGGCGTAGCTTATTACCAGGGCAGTAAAGAACAAGATGCCTGGGTACGCGGAATGGTGACCACAGGCAATGCTTCGGGCGTCACGACCAGCCAGTTGCGTGAGTATGCGCGGGCAATTGATGGAGTGGTCGGCACGCAGCGTGAGGCTGCGGCTGGTTTGGCTGAATTCGTGAATGCAGGCGTTCGCGGTGGTGATGAGCTACGCCGTTACACCGAGTCTGCAGTGATCTGGGAAAAGGCGACAAACCAAGCTGTGTCCACCACAGCCAAACAGTTTTCAGATCTGCAAAAAGACCCGCTGGCTGCAGTCATCAAGCTCAATGAAGGCACCAACTTTCTGACTGCCAGTGTGTATGAGCAGGTCAAAGCGCTTTCTGAGCAAGGTAATAAGGCTGATGCAAGCCGTGTGGCCATGGATGCATTGGAAAGCACCATGCGCGACCGTGCCAAACAGATCGAAGAAAGCCTGGGTTATTTGGAACGCGGCTGGAATGCTATTGCCAGTGCCGCAAAAGGCGGTTGGGATGCGATGCTCAATGTTGGGCGTCCCGCTACTTTAGAGGATCAATTAACTAGCGTTCAGAAAGAGCTTGATGTCGCTTTGGCGAATCAAGGGTGGGGTGAAACTGGTGGCGGTGCTGCGACCGGGCGCGCAACTCCTGCATATATGAAGCAAGTACAGGAGTCCATTCGCGCATTGAATGATCGCAAGGCTGCTTTACTTGGGCAAATTGATGCAGAGCGATTGAGTGCCGCTGTTCAGTCTGAATCTGCTAAACAGATGCAGGCTTTGACCGCTTTTGACAATAAATACAGCAAAGCTCTTGAGAACGAGGTTTCGCTCCAGCAGAAATTGACAGTCGCCCGCAAAGAGGCTGAAGAAGCGGGGAAGTCTGAGGCAGATATCAAGAAGGTTTTGGCTTTTGTCACTGAAGAGCACAACAAAAGTTTGAGTAAAGGCGGTTCAGCAGCCAAGGCAGCACAGACCTCTTATCAGTCGCTTCTCTCGGCCATCAATCAAAAGATTGTGGCCATGCAGGCGGAAGCCACCACAGGTGAAAAGCTCACTGAAGTTGAAAAGCTCCGAGCTAAATACCAGGAAGAGCTAACCACAAAAGGTCGCCAGTACACCGCCGTGCAGCGCGAGCAGATGGAGGCTCGATTGCGTGTGCTTGAAGCTGAAGAAACTCAGGCCATTACTCAACGTGAACTGATCAAGTCGCAAGAAGAGGGGGCCAAAGCCTATGACCGCTTGAAGTCTGCACGTGAGCGGTCGCTTGAAACTCTGCAGCAGACAGTGCGTGCAGCACGCGATGAGGAAGAGGCTGCTGCGCTTGCCACTGCCAGCAATATTACCCAGGCTGAGGCGCTCAGCAGGCTGGCAGCGGCCCGTGCAGAAGATGCCTACATGCAGGCCCTGGCAAATGGTGAGGCGCCTGCAACACTAGATTTTCTAGAGCGTGAAATGAGGGCGCGCCGTGAGCTCATCGAATTGATGGGGCAAAAGGGCGTTCGTGAAGCCAACTCCAAAGCCGCGAAAGATGCTGCGCGTGAGTGGGAGAAGGTCAGTCAGACCATTGGCGATACGCTGGCCGACTACATCATGTCGGGCGGCAAAGATGCGGCCACATACCTCAAACGCCTGTTCAGCACCCTGGTTCTGCAGCCTGTGGTGCAAACCGTGGTCGGCGGCATTATGGGGGCTGGTGTGGCCGGGGCGTCGGGTGTAGCAGCAGGGGGCAGCAGTGCTGCTGGTGGCCTGCTCAACATGGCAAGCAATGCCTACAGTGCGCTCACATCTCCCATGCTGACCAACTTCGGCGTCGGTCTTGCGGGCAATATCCAGCAGCTTGGCGGCACGCTGTTTAGCAAAGGCTTCGAGGCTTTTGGTACCAGCGTCGTAGATTTTGGCAACACCATCGCTGGTTTTTCTAACGCCATCAATGTTGCCGGCAACGTCTTTGGCTACGGCTCTGCCATTTACAACTTGAGTCAGGGTAAGTTCGGCTCAGCTGCAGGTGCTGCGATTGGCACGTACTTTGGTGGCCCCATCGGCGCAATGATCGGCTCTACCTTGGGAGGGCTTTTGGATGGGGTATTTGGCAGCAGCCGTCCTGAATCTGCCCGGCTGGGTGGTGCGTACTCCACAGCGGGTTTGAACGACTACCAAGTTTCGTCCGCGCTGGGCTTGAACAAGGATTTCAAGAAGGCAGTTGAACGCCGCTCCAATGCGACGCTCGATACTGCTGTGCAGTCGCTGGTTATGTCCATCACTGGGGCTTACAACTCCCTGGGCAAGTACACCGGCGATAAGAAGTTGGGCGCCACGGCCGCATTCGCCGACGAGCCCAATCTGGATGATCGCTACAGCTGGGCTGCTTTTCAGTTGTTTGATGAGCTGACGGGCAAGGTGCTGGCCAACTGGAACAGCGGCAAGGCGCTGGACCCTGATGGCGAGAAAGCGTTTGCGGTGCTCTCGGGCAAGATGTCGGCGGCAATGGTCGCTGAGCTCAAATCTGCAGACATTCCTGGCTGGATGCACCAGGTGCTGGACTCGCTGGGCAGTGCCATCACGCTCGATGGCTTGTCGGGTGCAATGCAGCAGATCGCGTTGATTGATGCAGCGTTTGAGGGGTGGAAAGATTCTGTTGTTGGTTTTGAGAAGCTCAATGGCGTGGTGCAAACAACCCTGCTTAATGTCTCTGGCGGACTGGAGGCGCTGGCTACCAATGTCAGTGGCTACTACCAAAATTTCTACAGCGAGCAAGAACGTGCAGCGG
>ENA-OFCF01000140-OFCF01000140.1-metagenomes-genome-assembly--contig:-NODE-140-length-36004-cov-4.420818_pt1 | contig 36004 bp, 35 predicted proteins | sample MGYA00153387_OFCF01 | MGnify analysis MGYA00153387 | reverse complement strand
GTCGACTGTCGCATCGTCCTTCGCCTTTTCAGCCTCTTCTTTGGTCTCAAGGGTAAGCTTCAGCAGATGTTCAAAATCAGTTTTGACGATCTTGATCAAATCTAAGTCTTTAGCAAATCCTTCTGCCATTTCCTCGATCTTTGTTATTGCCAGCACATTCTTCAAGTTTGCTACAGGTTTGAATCCTATCTGGAGCATTCTCTCTGCAACACTGTCCATATCCATGGTCACCTGGTCATAGTAACCCTCGAAGAGGACGTGAACCTGGGGAAATATAGGTCCCTGAACATACCAATGGGCATTGTGCAATTTCGTGTACATCACCGCAAGATCAGCCACATACTGGTTCAATTTCTTTTCTAAATTTGTCATTTTCATACCTCCATTTAATTTTTTAATTCGTAATTTATAATTATTATAAATTAGATTAGTTATAATATAGTATAATTAATTGGACGTTCTATGTCCACATTAAAAACAAAATGTAAAAATAAAAGGATAATTCTAGATTGTTTACTGTTATCTGCCGTAGATCGTGTCAATGACTGCAGATACGATGTCTTCCTTCAAAATCTTGGACTTTTCCACAACTTCGTCGGTGTTGCCTTTGAGAACGATGTTCTCGTCACTGACTTCGGATGAGGCCAAGTTGATGAACACGTTGAGGGCGGCTCCTTCTATTGCGCCATGGAGAAGGATTGCAGCCACACCTGCATCCGAAATGGCATTTTTGTTTCCATATTCTGTCGCCACCTTCAGGGCATCATACATCTCGTAGGATTCATTCAGAAGGTTCATCGGAATCTCCAGGACCTTGACTTTGGCCGCAGCGATCATCTTTTTCCTTTTCAGCTTTTCCAGTTCTGTCTCCTTTGGCAAGGTGAAAGCTTCCATGAGGGAATCGAAGGCTTTCGCATCTTCAGCCATGAGCTCCAGATACCTTTCGCGGAAAGTGTCCGTCTTAAGCCTGGCATCTTTCATCATTGAGATGACGTATTCAGGATAGTCTTTGGAGACCTTCTTGTCGATGGTCAGGTTGAAGACCATGGAAGTCAGCGATGCCGCTAAAGATGCACTGAGCGCAGCAGCGGATCCTCCTCCCGGAGTAGCTTTCCCTTCTCCCAGTACCTTGGTAAATTCAGTAATGCTCAAATCTCTTAACATTGTTTCACCCCTTACTCTAGTATGTAACATTATTTAAAGTATATTACATTATTCTGAGAATATCATGTATTATTGTGCTTTTTCATGGAACCTTCTCAATATCTTCACATAATGTTGACTTGTTCCTAGGATTCAATGATCTCCAGGTTATCCAAAACCGTATAGACCTTGTTCATCTCCTCATACATCAGGGTATCCCGCTCAATGAAGGCAACCTTTTCCCTAATTTTCCGATAGATCTTCCCTGTGGCCTGTCCCAGAGTGAAATCCTTTCTGAAGTCGATGGCCTGGCAAGCGGCGAAGGCTTCGATGGAAATGACCCTTCGGGTATTTTCCACAACTTCCCTGAGTTTTCTCGCGGCAGAATTCCCCATGGATACATGATCCTCCTGGTTTGCCGAGGAAGGGATGGAATCCACTGAAGCGGGATGGGCGAGGATCTTGTTCTCAGATACCAGAGCTGCCGCAGTGTACTGGGTGATCATGAATCCTGAATTTAGCCCCCCGAAAGGTGCAAGAAACGCAGGCAGGTCATTTAGCTGGTAATTCACCAGCCGCTCCAGCCTTCTCTCCGAGATGTTCGCAAGTTCGCTGACCGCAATGGCCAGAAAATCAAAGACAAGGGCCATCGGTTCCCCGTGGAAGTTACCGCCTGAATAGATCTCATCCTCTTCAAGGACAATGGGATTGTCCGTAACGGCGTTCATCTCGATGGTGATCTTCTCTTCGGCATAGTCAAGGGTATCCTTGATCGCCCCGTGAACCTGGGGGACACATCTGATGGAATAGGCATCCTGGCATCGTATGCCGTTTTGCTTCGTGACTAGTGTCGACCCTTCTAGATACGTCAGAATTTCCTTCGCCACATTCATCTGCCCCTTATGGCCTCTGACTTCATGGATCCTCGCATCGAATGCGGTAGTTACCCCCCGTAGGGCCTCCATGGTCAGTGCTGCACTGAGATTGGCCGTCTTGAGTGCTCTCCTCGCGTCAAAGAATGCAAGTGCTCCTGTAGCCGTCAGCGCCTGTGTACCGTTGATCAGCGCAAGGCCTTCCTTGGCTCCGAGGACAACCGGTTCGATTCCGGCAAGCTTCATGATTTCCTTCGATTCCATGACCTTTCCCTCGTATTCGGCTTTCCCTTCCCCGATGAGCGTCAGCACCATGTGGGCAAGCGGCGCCAAATCCCCTGATGCGCCCAGGGAGCCTTTTTCGGGGACAACCGGATGGATATGGGCATTCAGCATCTGCCTCAACGTATCCACCGTCTCGAACCTGATCCCTGAATAGCCTCTTGACAGGGCATTTATTCTCAGGAGCATCATCGCTCTGACTTCTTCCTTCTTCATCGGATTTCCCACACCACAAGCATGGGAAATGATGAGGTTCCTCTGAAGCACTTTCAGTTCATCCATCTCTATCTTGACTTCTGAAAACTTCCCAAAGCCTGTATTGACACCGTAGACCGCAATGGATCCCCTGGCGGCGGCTTCAAGCTTTTCCCTGGATGCAAGAATCCTTTCTCTGGATTCATCGCTGAAGACCACCTCTTCGTTTCCTCTGGCGACACGGATCAGTTCATCTATTGTCAGTTTTCCATTTTCTATCGTTACCATAAAACACCTCCTGCTACGTCTATTCTAATATGAAATCGTTTAATATAAAAGAACACCCTAAGATATTCATCATCCTCTCCACTTCAATAATCGAAGCAAATGAACCTTTTTCAACAACTTTTTACAATTTTAGTTCCCTCTTCTTACGAGGTACGTGATAATCGCGCTAAAAAAATAATACTTCAATCATCCCCATCTGAAGGATTCGCCATGAAAAAGCCCCGCATGACCCAAACCGGAGGCTTGATTCATGCAGGGCAGAAGTTAAATTCTTACTTGTCCTTCAGAAGTATCCCTATGCCAAGTTCGGACAGTTGCTGGCTCGATACTTTGTCCGGTGCTTCGCTCATCGGGTCGAAGGCATTCTGATTCTTGGGGAAGGCGATGACATCCTTGATATTGTCCTTTCCAGTCAGAAACATGACAAGCCTGTCCATGCCGAAGGCCAGTCCGCCATGTGGCGGTGGACCGTACTTGAAGGCTTCCAGAAGGAATCCGAACCTTGACCAGGCCTCCTCTGATGTGAAGCCCAGCAGGGAGAAGATTTTCTCCTGCACCCTGGAGTCATGGATTCGGATGCTTCCGCCACCGAGTTCCTCTCCGTTGAGAATCATGTCATAGGCTTTGGATCTTGTGCTTCCCGGATTGGTTTCCAGCAGGGAAAGGTCCTCCTCCATGGGACTTGTGAAGGGATGGTGTGTGGCGACGAACCTTCCGGCCTCTTCGTCCCACTCAAGCAGCGGGAATTCCGTCACCCAGGCGAACCTGAACTTCTCTTTCCCGTCTAGGAGCCCTGTCTTCTTGGCAAGTTCTAGCCTCAGGGCACCCAGGGACTGAAACACGACTTCATTCCTGTCGGCGACGATTAGTATCAGATCGCCTGTCTCGGCTTTCATGCGCTCGATGATCAGGTTCATCTCATCTTCTGAGAGGAACTTGGAAATCGGCGACTTCACCTCATTGTCCTTGAGCTGGATATAGGCAAGGCCTTTAGCCCTGTAGGTCTTTACAAATTCACCCAGCCTGTCGATGTCCTTTCTTCCCATGGAAGCTCCGCCCTTGAGGTTTATGGCCCGGACGCTGCCTTTCGCTTCCAATGCGTTCTTGAACACGACGAATTCCGTATTTTTCAGCACATCTGAGAGGTCTTGGAGTTCCATTCCAAATCTGAGTTCAGGTTTGTCGGAACCGAATCTTTCCATGGCATTCTTGTAAGTCAGCCTTTCAAAAGGAGTCATGACATCATGGCCGAGGACGTCCTTGAAGACCCTTTTCATCATCCTTTCATTTAGGTCGAGGATCTCATCCACGCCGATAAAACTCATCTCCAGATCGATCTGAGTGAATTCCGGTTGCCTGTTGGCCCTTAAGTCCTCATCCCTGAAGCACTTTGCAATCTGGAAATACTTGTCAAAGCCTGCAACCATAAGCAGCTGCTTGAAGAGCTGCGGGCTCTGTGGCAGTGCGTAAAAGCTTCCTGGGTAGTTCCGTGAAGGGACGAGGTAATCCCGTGCCCCTTCAGGTGTGCTTTTGTTAAGTATCGGCGTCTCCACTTCGATGAACCCTTCACCGTCCATGAAATTTCTGATGGACATGTAGGCTTTGCTCCTGGTCTTGAAGATGCTCAGCATGTCCGGACGTCTGAGGTCCAGATACCTGTATTTCATCCTGATGTTCTCGGAAGCGTCGAGTCCTTCCTTGATGTAGATCGGTGGCGTCTCAGATTCAGAGAGGATCATCAGCTCCTCTGCAATGATTTCCACCTGGCCTGTGGGAATACTGTCGTTCACGGATTCCCTTTTTCTTACCGTTCCTTTGACAAGGATACAGAATTCATTCCTTAGCCTGTCTGCCTTCGCGTAGGCTTCTCTGGAGGATTCCTCACGAAAGACGACCTGGAGGATTCCCTCCCTGTCGCGCAAATCGCAGAAAATGAGGGAACCGAGGTTCCTCTTTTTGGCCACCCATCCTGCAACGGTGACTTCCTTACCGATCAGGCTCTCATTGACCAATCCGGCCATATGTGTTCTTCTTGATTTTCCTAGCATTTCTCCCATTTAACATTCACTCCTATTTACCCTTGACAGGATTTCCTCTGTCGTTAGTTTGACTTCAATCTGTTCTCCGGTTTCCATTTCCTTGAGGGAAGCCGTTCCCTTGGCAATCTCGTCTTCACCCAGAATCATCGTATAGTAGGCACCGATCTTGTTGGCGTATTTCATCTGCCCCTTCAGTTTCTTGCCCATATGGTCAATTTCCACCTTAAGCCCCTTTTCCCGAAGCTCGTAGGCCATGGCTGCAGCTTTTAGCGCAGCCTTATCGCCCATGGAGGCGATGAAGATATCGAATCTTGAAGGGTCCGGGATAACAACCCCCTCGTCTGCAAGCGTCATAAGGAGTCTCTCAAGGCCCAGGCCAAAGCCTACCGCAGGCATCGACGGGCCCCCGATTTCCTCGATGAGGTAATCATATCTTCCACCCCCACAGACCGTGGTGTCCTTATTGACAATCTCGAAAACGGTCTTGGAGTAATAGTCAAGGCCCCTGACGATTCCCTTGTCCACTTCATAGGGGATGCCCATGGCCTCCAGATATCTCTTCAGCCCCTCAAAATGGGCATTGCAGTCCTCGCAGATATGGTCAAGGATCCGCGGAGCATCTTTGACGATGGCTCTGCAGCTTCTCTCCTTGCAGTCAAGAATCCTCATAGGATTCTTGTGGAATCTGTCCCTGCATAATTCGCAAAGGTCATCGTAATGGGGTTCCAGAAAGGCCTTCAGGTTCTTGTTGTATTCCATGCGGCATCCAGGATGCCCGATGGAGTTGATCTTCAGGGTCAGCCCCTCTATGCCCAGCTCCTTGAAAGCCCTCATGGCGAGAGAAATGACCTCGGCGTCCGCAGACGGGCTAGGACTGCCAAAAATCTCGATGCCGAACTGATGGTGCTGCCTGAGCCTTCCCTTCTGCACATTCTCATACCTGAAGACAGGAGTGAAATAATAAAGCTTCGTCGGCTGGGTATCCGCATACATGGAGGATTCGACAAAAGCCCTCACTGCAGGTGCAGTTCCTTCGGCTTTGAGGGTGATACTCCGTCCCCCCTTGTCGTTGAAGGTGTACATTTCCTTCTGCACGACGTCGGTGGTCTCCCCTACCCCTCTTTCAAAAAGCTCCGTACTCTCAAACATGGGGGTCCGGATTTCATCAAATCCATATTCGTCGGCCATCCTGCTGAGCTTCTTCTCAATAAAATGCCATTTGTATGCCTCTTTGGGCAGCATGTCCTTGGTCCCCTTAGGTGCCTGCAAGTCCATATTATCTCCTCCTCAATCCTCTAAAAAGTTCAATTTGTTTTCCATCATTTCCTGGAATCGCTCTGTATAGTCGTTCAGCCCCTTGAAGTTCGCGAACCGCTCTATCTTCTTGCCGTTGACCTTCTTGCTGACCCCGTCAGCGCCAAGGGCGATGATGGTCTTCACTTCTTCGATCATCGTAATATTATATAGGTTTTCAAATCCTTCTTTGGAATAACCCACGTTTTCAAGGTTACCCACCATGTTCTTCTGTCTGTACATATAGTAGGGGACAAGCCCGATATCCCTGGCCATCGCATCGGTCAGACTGTACATGAGGTTCATGTCCGCCTGGGATGGCAGGTCGTACTTCTTGTTCAGGACGAAATCCTCATAGAGCCTTGAGGCTCTCTTCAGGGTCAGCCCATGGACCGTGATGTTTTCCGGAGAAAGCTCCCGGAGACCATCTAGCGTATAAAGCACATCTTTCACGACCTCCCCTGGCAGTCCAAGGATGATGTCCATGTTGATGTTATTAAAACCCATATCCCTTGCCAACAGGAATTTTTCCCTGACCATCCTGCTGTCATGATTTCTATTGATGAGCCTCAAAGTAGCGTCGCTCATGGTTTGGGGATTGATGGATATCCTTGTGACCTCATACCTTTTCATGGTTTCCAGCTTCTTTTCATCGATGCTGTCTACCCTTCCCGCCTCCACGGTGAACTCCACAGTCTCCCTTCCACGGATGAAGTTTTCGAAGATAGCCTTCATGACCTCTTCAAATTCCTCATCATTGACAGCTGTTGGCGTTCCTCCGCCGAAATAGACGTTGCCCACTTCCAGGTGGTGGCGCTCGAGGTATTCGCTGATCATTTTGATTTCAACCTGAAGGAGCCTGAGATAATCATCCTTGTACCGGTTCCCCTGGTATACATTTGAAGCAAAGGAACAATACAGGCACCTTGAAGGGCAAAAGGGCATGCCCACATAGATATCCACGGAATTCTCCTTGTCAACCTTCATCAGGAGGTCCCTTTCCCGCAATGCCACTTCATAGGCAAGGCTGATCTTCTCCTCCATCGCCAGGAACTCATCCTTCATTTTTGTCACAATCTCTTCTCTGGTGAGTCCTTCATGGATGTATTTCAACACAATCTTCGAAGGCCTGATCCCTATGAGGATCCCCCAAGGCAGTATTTTTCCTGTTTTTTCCCTGAGAAGGAGGAAAAGCTCCCTTCTCAGGGTATTCATATCCATAAATTCGTAAACATGCTCTGCACCGAAAAAATTGATGCAGAGCCCCTTCCCATCCAGATCAATTGAGATATCCACCACTTCTTCATCTTCAGAAAAGACGACATCACTGATGGAGTAATAGAGGGTGAGGATGTGATAGGCATGGTATCTGAGTTTTTCATCGCAATTTATTGTAATCATCGCTCTGCCTGACTACCGTAGATAGACATTGAACATCTTCTCATGGCTAAGCGTCGTTTCAGGACCATGCCCCGGCATGACCCGTGTCGACTCCGGCAGTTTCATGAGCTTGTCCTTGATGGAAGAGATGAGCTCTTCAAAATTTCCGCCCGGGAGGTCGAACCTTCCAATCGAACCCTGGAAAAGGACATCCCCGGCGTAAAGTACCCCGTCGATGAGATAGCTAAGACTGCCTTTGCTGTGTCCCGGTGTCTCGTAAATGCCAATCTTTCTTTTTCCAAGCAGCAGGCTGTCCCCTTCCTTCAGAAAGAAGTCTGCTCTTTTCATGGGGCCAAAGGCCATTTTTCTTCGTTCGATATACTTCATGTCCACTTCCGAAATGTAGGCTGGTACGTGATACGCGTCCCTCAGGGCATCCACGGCGCCCACATGGTCGACATGGCCATGGGTCAGTAGGATATATTGAAGCTTCACGTTGAGACCCTCGATGGAGGCGATGATGGATTTGCCCTCGTCTCCCGGATCGATGATGATTGCTTCCCGTGTTTCCTCATCGATGATGAGATATGCGTTTTCCTGGTATGAACCAAGAACCATTTTTTTTATAATCATGTTTCCTCCTCATGGCTCAGAATGTCTTTCTGCTGTCAAGCAGAATGGTCACAGGTCCGTCATTTTCAATGAGCACGTTCATCTTTGCTCCAAATGTTCCTGTTTCTACAGTCAAGCCGCTTCCTCTTAAGTTCCGAACCATTGTCTCGTAGATCTTTTCAGCCTCTTCACCTGCTGCCGCCTCAATAAAGCTCGGCCGCCTGCCTTTTCTTGCATCGCCATAGAGTGTGAATTGTGAGATGAGAAGAATCTCCCCGCCAACTTCCTGAAGAGAGAGGTTCATCTTTCCTGCCTCATCCTCGAAGACCCTGAGTCCTTTGAGTTTCTCTTCCATGTAGCTCATGTCCTTCAGGGTGTCTTCCCGACTTATCCCAAGCAGGACATTGAATCCCTTCCTGATTTCACCAACGACCTTTCCGTCAACCTCTACGCGGGAGGATATGACCCTTTGTACCACTGCTCTCATATATCACCTACACATTTCCGATTCTGAAGGCATCAACGACATCTTTTATCTTTCTGAGCCTTTTCAGGCACTCTTCAAGGAGATTGATGTCCTTGATCAGGAGCGACATATGAATCAGGACCATTGCGTCTTTCTTTGTTTCCACGTTCAATGCGTTTAGCGGGATCTTCAGCTCGTTGACCAGGGCAATGATGTCAGAGATAAGGTTTGTCCTGTCAAAGGCATGGATCTGGATCCTTGCACTATAGAGTTCCGTATTTTCCTTCTCCCATTCGACTTCAACGATCCTATGCTTGCTGTCCTTGTTGATTTCTTCCAGGTTCGGGCAATCGGATCTGTGGATGCTGATTCCCCTGAAGTTCGTTATGAATCCGATGATGTCGTCCCCTGGGACGGGATTGCAGCACTTGGCAAAGCGGACCTGCACATTGTTCATGCCCGACACGATGACCCCAAAATAAGACTTCTTCTTGGCCTTTTCTTTCTTGCGCTGGAGCTCTATTTGCTTTTCCGCCTCCATGATGGAGACCTTGTTGTCCTCATTGGCTTTGGCTTTCTTATCTTCCTCGAGGGAGTCCTTTAACGCCGTGACGATAGTCGAAGGGAGGACCTGGCTTGCGCCCACGACAACATAGAGGTCTTCCATGTTGCTCCCGTGATATCTTCTGATCAGCCTGTCGAGCATTTCCCCTTTGGCGATGTCCGCAAAGTTCCTGTCCTGCTTCTTCGCTTCCTTTTCCAGAAGCTCCTTGCCTCGCTGGATGTTCTCTTCTCTTTTTTCCTTCTTGAACCAGGCCTTGATCTTCGTCTTGGCCTGGTTGGAAGTGGCGATATTGAGCCAGTCGATATTCGGTCCTTTGGGTTTGGAGGAAGTGATGATATCGACAATTTCTCCTGTCGTGAGCTTATAGTCAAGGGTAACCATGTTACCGTTGACTTTGGCGCCAACGGTCCTGTTCCCGATATCCGTATGGATCCTGTAGGCAAAATCGATGGGGGTCGCCCTCTGGGGCAGATTGATGACTTCGCCCTTGGGCGTGAAGACAAAAATCTCATCCGCAAACAAGTCGATCTTGAACGCTTCCATGAATTCTTCTGCATCTGCAGTCTCTTTCTGCCATTCGAGCATGTCGCGGAGCCATACGAGTTTCTGGTCCATGGAATCCTTGGGGGTTTCCTTGGAGGAACCGGTTTCCTTGTACTTCCAATGGGCGGCGATGCCATATTCAGCCACCCTGTGCATCTCATAGGTCCTGATCTGAATCTCGAAGGGTTTTCCCTGGGGGCCAATGACCGTCGTATGGAGGCTCTGGTACATGTTGGGCTTCGGCATGGCGATGTAATCCTTGAACCTTCCGGGGATGGGCTTGTAGATGGTATGGACAAGCCCCAGGGCAGCATAGCAGTCCTTGATGCTGTCGACAAGCACCCTGATGGCCGTAAGGTCGAAGATCTGGTCAATGCTCTTGTTCTGGGACAGCATCTTCTTGTAGATGGAATAGAAATGCTTTGGCCTTCCGTCGATATCGCATTCGATGCTCGAGTTTTTCAGCTTGTCCACGATTTCATCCATGATCATGGAAATGTAGGCTTCGCGTTCTTTTCTCTTTTCCGCGACCTGGTTCACCAGGTCATAGTACTCCGTGGGATACATGTACCGGAATGCGAGGTCTTCCAGTTCCCATTTGATCTTGAACATCCCGAGCCGGTGGGCTAAAGGGGCGTAGATGTCAAAGGTTTCTTTGGACTTTTCCTTCTGTTTGTCCGGCGGCATGTATCGCAGGGTTCGCATGTTGTGGAGCCTGTCGGCGAGCTTGATGAGGATGACCCGGATGTCCTTCGCCATGGCAAGGAGCATCTTCCGGACGTTGTCCGCCTGCTCTTCCTCCTTGGACTTGTACTTGATCTTTCCAAGCTTTGTGACGCCATCCACAAGCTCTGCGATCTCTTCCCCGAAGATATCCTTCAGCTCATCATAGGTGTACCGGGTGTCTTCGATGACATCATGAAGAAGCCCGGCAACAACGGTATTTGTATCCATACCCATATCCACAAGGATAGAAGCGACTTCCACAGGATGGCTCACATAGAGCTCCCCGGAAATCCTCCTTTGTTCGGAATGGGCTTCCGCTGCCAGGTTGTATGCTTTTATTACCAATTCCTTATTGATGTTCCCTACTTTGTCAATTTTTTTCAGTAAATTATAAAGCATTATCTTTCCTCATCTCAAAAAGAAGTATCACCATCGGTATAAATTTTAGGCTGGTCATAAACCAGCCATTTTTACAATCCTATTGAATTCAGATCGACCTGTCTAAATGTCATATTGGACCAGAGATTCCACCTGATATCCTGTGAGCTTGTCCCTGCCATGGAGTGCTGTGAGCTCGATGATGAAATCTATGCAAACCACTTCTCCCCCTGCCAGTTCAATGAGCTTGGCGCAAGCGGAGATGGTTCCTCCGGTCGCCAGAAGGTCATCCACCAGGGCGATTCTGGAACCCTTCTCAAAGGCATTCTTATGGATTTCCAAAGTATCGTTCCCATATTCCAAGTCATAGGTAATGGACACGGTTTCCTGAGGTAGCTTTCCTTTTTTTCTTATAGGAATAAATCCAACCCCAAGGGCATAGGCAAGAGGTACCCCGAAGATGAACCCTCTGGCTTCAGGTCCGGCAATATATTTGATATCAAGTTCCTTCAGTTTCTTGGCCATCACATCGATGAGCTCCTTGAACGCTTCGCCATCCCCGATGAGCGGGGTGATGTCCTTGAAGCTGATGCCTTCTTTAGGGAAGCCCTCAACTATCGCTATTTTATCCTTAAAATTCATAATAACCTCCAAAGTTACATTCTTTGCTACTTTTCTGTTTTTATCTTATCTGCTGTTGATCAGGTATTTTGCAATCTGCTCTGCCCTGTGCACATCTTCAGTCGTCAGAAGTTCAATGATGATCCGTGAGTTATCCACCATGGAACCAGGGTTGTCCTTCGGCGTAATGAGCTCTCTTAGGCCCTCTTCATCACACGGGTTTAACTTCTTCAAAGACTGTATCCCGTAGTTCTTGGAAATCCTTAACCTGTTCAGGCCCATTCCGAGGATTTCATCCAGAGAAACATCCCTGATGCCTGACCCCAGATATACCAGGTCCACATACCTGTAGATGGTCCGTGTGTCATAATTGATGGACAGTTCTTTGGCAAAAATGAAGACATTCTTCAGGAGAGAATTCCCTTCAGCGGTAAAGCTGTATTCCATTGTCTCATCCCCATGGCCAATCGAGATCAGGTCCGTGTCATTGTTCCACAGGGTGCCATAGACGCTTTCGGTGAAAGTCTGGTTCAGCGACAGCATAACACCGGGATTGAAAAAATCCAGGTGCGTCTTGGCGTCTGTGATGAGACTTTCTCGATTGCCGCCTCTTGGAATGATGAAATAGTCAAAATCCGCATTAAAATAACGGAGGACAAGAATGAGTATCGCAATACTGCAAATTCCTTCCCGGTTTCCTTTGCCATAAATGATGATCTTTTCCCTGTTGTTTACGGCGGTCATGATTCTCAAAATGGCCTTGTGTGTGTACTTCCTCCTTTGGAGGATTTCCTCGGATGGAAGAAGCCTTCTATATGTGTTCCCCATATCAATACCTCATCTTTAAAACAACTCTTATTATAATACAAATCCAAAGAAGCTACAATTCCTAATGCACATTAACCTTTCTTGTCCTAATGACAGCAAAGGCCGCGATTAAGCGGCCTTAAGGTTTTTTAAATTTTGCCTGTTCCCTTTACTTTTTCTTCGCCTTGGCCTTATCTCTTTTCTCGAGGAAAATCCATACCGGACCCGCGATGAAGAGGGTTGAAATTCCGCCGAGGAATACGCCTACAGATATCGGCAGGGCGAAGTCCCTGATCTGCGGAACGAAGATATATACGGAGACGATGGTGAACAGGGTTGTGGACAATGTTCCTACAGACCTCATGAAGGACTGGTTGATGGAATGGTTGATGAGGCCACGGCTGGACATACTTGGATGTAACTTGATGTTTTCTCTTACCCTGTCAAAAACGACGATGGTGTCATTTATGGAGTATCCAAGGATGGTCAGGATAGCTGCGATGAATGGAGTATTCAATGGTATCTTGAATATCGCATACAGGGCTACCGTGAGCAGCACATCATGGATAAGCGAAGCTATGGACGCAATTCCATAGTTTTTCTTGAATCTCAATGTGATGTAGACCAGCATGAAGAGTGTGGCGATGACGACTGCCTTGATACCGTTCAAGGACAGTTCCTTTCCAACAGAGGCCCCGATTTCATCGAGGTTGATGATGGATTCATCCGTCAGCGTGTATTTCTCCTGAATTTCAGTCACCAGTTTACCGATGGTTTCTGTCGTCAGCAGCTGACTCTTGATTTCAATCTGCGTCTGGTCGACTCTCTGTGTGACCGCATCGGCATCATGGCTCTTTACCAGGACATCGATGGTTTCCTTGTCGAAATCGCTGCCGATTTCCATGACAAGCCTTGTTCCCCCCTTGAAATCGAGTCCAAAGTTCATTCCGCTTGTTACGATGAAGATGAGTCCGACCGCAAGGACTGCGCCGGCAATCCATCTCCAGATATTTGCACCCTTGAGGAAATCGATCTGCTTCTTCTCAGGGGCATTTAGGACAACCCCAAAGTCCTTTGCAGTCTTCAGGAAGCCCATCCTGACAGCAAGCCACAGAAGCTGCTTCGTGATTATCACCGCGGAGAACATGGAGAGGACAACACCAATCATCAGGGTAAGGGCAAATCCCTTGACGGAGCCCGATCCTATGAAATACAGGACGAGTCCTGCAATGATTGTCGTGACGTTCGCATCGAGTATTGAACTCATCGCGTTATGGAATCCGATTGTGATGGCCTTACGGACGTTTTGTACCGTCTTTAATTCTTCCCGGATCCTTTCAAAGATAAGCACATTGGCATCGACTGCCATACCTATCGTCAGAAGGAATCCTGCAATCCCTGCAAGGGAGAGTCTGGCCTGTATGCCATAGAAGACAAACAGGAGTAGCCAGATATAGAATATTAAAGCAAGGGATGCCAGGAAACCAGGTTTCCTGTATCTGATCATCATGAAGAGGAAGATCAGAGCGACACCTACCATCGCCGCTGTCTTCACATCACCCATAACCCCTGCGCCAAGGCTGGGTCCTACGGTTTGCACCTGAACCGCCTTCACGGGATAAGGAAGTGCGCCAGAGTTGATGATGTTTGCCAGATTTTGTGCTTCCGCTACAGATTCCATGCCTGTGATTACGGCCTTTCCGTCGTTGATGACATCATTGACGGTGGGTGCGGAAAGGACTTCATCATCCATCTTGATGGTGATGGCCTTGCCACGCAAAGCCTCTGTCGCAACCTTGAACTTCTCAGCTCCCGCTGCATTGAGGATCAGAGAAATGGTTGGCTGGCTTGACGAATCAAGCATAGCCGCTGCTGAAGTGACGTCGCCTCCGGTCAGGATGACCTTGCCGTCAGGATCTGTGAACGTCAGGTTTCCTGTCGTCTGAAGGCTTGTGACGATTTCACTCGAGTTGAAGACCCCTGGAATATCTATCCTTACTCTCTTGGTGCCTTCTGTCGTTGTGACGGTTTCGCTCACACCGATCTTGTTGACTCGAAGGTCAAGCAGGCTCTTGATTGAAGCCAGTTCATCAGCGGTAACGGATTCCGTCTGGACTTCCATCACAACGGAGACTCCGCCCTGGAGGTCAAGCCCCTTCTTGATGACTTCGCCGAAGGATTTTACTCGATACCCTGCGACATCCAATCCGTTGAGTCCGGTGTAGGCGAGGGATGATAATAACAATAAAATAATGACGAAAATCGTGATACTACCTTTTCTCTTCATCTAAAAAAACTCCTCCGATTCCACTAAATAAGAAAGTCATAAATATAGGGGCAGAACAAAAAAAGTTCTGCACCTATCCTATGGTTTCTTCCATCTGCAATTGCCAAGCGATTATTCCTGTTCGTTTACCTGTGAACGGACTGTCGCAACAGCTGACTTTGAAAACTTAATCTTTGTCCTGTCAGGACCTGATTCGAGGGTTATGCTATCGTCATCGATTCTTGTGATCTTCCCGACGATTCCTCCCCTTGTGGTCACTTCATCATTGACTTTCAGCTCGCTGATCATTTTCGTGAATGCTGACTTTCTCTTCTTCTCTGGAAGAAAGAGCATAAAGTACATTAGTCCCAGCATGAGGACTATCGGTAAAGCCTGTTGAATAATTTGTTGCATTGTTATTCCTCCAATTGTTAATATCCTTATTATAATGAATTATCTATGAATAAGAAAGAAGTATTTGTAAAACCACAGCCTAAAGTGGATTTTCTTTTCACTTTCTCAATTTCCAAGCCTCTTCTGGACGAATATCCGCCTTTTATCCCATCAATCCTGACCTCGAGCCCAGTCCTTCAGCTTTTGTTCCTTAAATTCCATGAACCTGTCCTCGTCGATGGCCGTCCGGATATCTGCCATGAGCTTGTTGTAGAAGAAGAGGTTATGGAGCACACAAAGCCTTAGGGCCAGGATTTCCTTGGCTTTAAAGAGATGCCGGATATAGCTTCTCGTGTAGTCTCTGCACGCGGGACACTGGCAGTCTTCATCCAGGGGTCTGGCATCCATTTCGAATCGCTTGTTGTTGATGTTGATTTTCCCTTTTTCCGTGATGACATGACCATGTCTTCCATTTCTTGCGGGAAGGACACAATCAAAGAAATCCACTCCCCTTTCCACAGATTCCAGGATGTTCTCCGGTGTGCCTACCCCCATGAGATAGATGGGCTTATCCTCGGGAAGATGGGGGATCACGACATCCAGAATCCTGTACATCTCTTCGTGGGACTCCCCTACAGCGAGTCCGCCGATGGCATATCCATCCAGGTTCATCTTGGCAATCTCCTCGGCATGGTTTATCCTGATGTCCTCATAGGTTCCCCCCTGGTTGATCCCAAAGAGCATCTGCTCATTGTTGATGGTTCCCTCCGTGGCGTTCAGCCTGTACAGCTCATCCTTGCACCGGACCAGCCACCTTGTTGTCCGCTCCACCGACCGTTCAACATATTCCCTTTCTGCGGGGAGTTCTATGCATTCATCAAAGGCCATGGCAATGGTTGAGCCCAGATTGCTCTGGATCCTCATGGACTCTTCCGGACCCATAAAGATCTTGCTGCCATCAATATGGGAACTGAAATAGACCCCTTCTTCCTTGATTTTCCTGATTTTCGCCAGGGAAAACACCTGGAATCCTCCTGAATCCGTCAGGATCGGTCTCTTCCAGTTCATGAACTTATGGAGTCCGCCCATTTGAGATATCAGCTTGTCTCCAGGCCTTAGGTGAAGATGATAGGTATTAGAAAGTTCTACCTGGCATCCAATATCCTTGAGGTCCATGGAAGAGACCCCTCCCTTGATGACCCCCTGCGTTCCCACATTCATGAAAACAGGAGTCTCGATGGTTCCATGGGGAGTGATTAGTCTCCCACGTCTTGCTTTTCCGTCTTTTTTCAATAATTTATACATCTTATTCCTTAATAAACATGGCATCCCCGAAACTGAAGAACCGATATTTTTCTTTCACGGCGGTTTCGTAGGCATTCATGATATTTTCCTTTCCGGCCAGTGCGCTTACCAGCATGATGAGTGTCGATTCGGGCAGATGGAAATTTGTAATCAGCGCATCAATGCACTTGAACCTGTACCCGGGGTAAATGAAGATCTTCGTATATCCGGAATCCTCTCTGACCATCCCCTTGTCGTCGGCAATGGATTCCAACGTCCTGGTGGACGTGGTGCCCACAGAGATGACCCTTCTTCCCTCAAGTTTCGCCTTGTTGATGATTTTCGCATTCTTTTCATCAAGGCTGTAAAACTCAGAGTGCATCACATGGCTTTCGACCGATTCCACTTTCACCGGCCTGAATGTTCCCAGACCGACATGGAGCGTCACAAATGCAATGATTGCCCCCTTGTCCTGGATCTTTTTCAGAAGGTCCTTCGTGAAATGGAGTCCCGCCGTTGGAGCGGCTGCAGATCCCTCTTCCCTTGAATAGACCGTCTGGTATCTTTCCTTGTCCTCAAGTTTTTCCTTGATATAGGGGGGTAAGGGCATTTCGCCCAGCTTGTCCAGAATTTCCTCAAAGACCCCATCATGGATGAACCTTACGATCCGATTCCCGTTTTCGAGGACCTGCACGACCTCCGCCTGGAGAAGGTTGTCACCAAAAGTGAACCTGGCACCTTCTTGTGCCCTTTTGCCCGGTTTTGCCAGACATTCATAGGTATCAAGTTTTTTTCTGTTTAGGAGAAGAAACTCAATCTTCCCAAAAGTATCTTCCTTCATCCCGAGCAACCTTGCAGGAATGACCCTCGTATCATTGAGGACAAGAACGTCCCCGCTCTTGAGGTAATCCACGATGTCATGAAAATGTTTGTGTTCTATCTCTCCGGACTTCTTGTCCAATACCAGGAGTCTGGAACTGTCCCTTTCCGCCAGGGGATGCTGAGCAATCAGCTCCACTGGCAGGTCATAGTTAAAATCTTCTACTTTCAATTTAATCCTTCTTTCTCGTGATTTACAGGTTCCTGTTCATCAGAATCTTCTTCCCTCTTGGCTCCAAGATGGTCATAGGTCCTGTCCGTGGCCATTCTCCCTCTCGGTGTCCTGACGATGAATCCTTTTTGAAGGAGATAGGGCTCATAGACATCGACGATGGTATCGAGTTCTTCGCCGATGAAGAATGAGAGGGTCTCCGCTCCTACCGGACCGCCCTTGAAGTTGTACACGATGGCTTCCAGGATTTTTCTGTCAATCCTGTCGAAACCCTCATCATCGACCTCGAGCATGTGCATGGCTTCGATGGCAATCTCCTCATCGATGATCTTGTTCCCTTTGACCTGTGAGAAATCCCTGACTCTTTTCAGAAGCCGGTTCGCAATTCTTGGTGTGCCACGGCTACGCCTGGCAATACATTCTGCCCCTTCATCGCTGATTTCGAAGTTGAGGATCCGTGCGCTTCGTGCAATGATTTCCTTGAGTTCCTCGGTGGTATAGTATTCCATGGAAAGCTGGACACCGAACCTGTCCCTTAAAGGAGAGGTCAAAAGTCCGATTCTCGTTGTGGCGCCAATCAGGGTGAATTTTGCAAGGTCGAGCCTGATTGACTTGGCCTGGGATCCCTTCCCGATGACGATGTCCAGGGAATAGTCTTCCATTGCAGGATAGAGGATTTCCTCCACCGTCCTTGAAAGCCTGTGGATCTCATCGATGAAGAGGACATCGTTGTCGCTAAGTGTGGTCAGGATGGAAGCCAGGTCGCCCGCTCTCTCGATGGCAGGACCTGATGTGATCTTTAGGGTTCCCCCCATTTCCCTGGCAATGATATTCGCAAGCGTTGTCTTTCCGAGGCCTGGCGGTCCATGCAAAATGACATGGTCCAGCGCCTCATTTCTCATCTGAGCTGCCTGAATAAACACTTTCAGGTTACTCTTCACCTTTTCCTGTCCGATGTAGTCGTTCCACCGCGATGGTCTTAAGGAATATTCACTTTGTACATCTTCTTCGGTAAAATCCGAGGTAATTATTCTTTCATCCATTATCCTTCACCTAATTCATCAAATATTTCAAGGCATCCTTGATGATCCCTTCAATGGTCTTTTTCTCATCCACATTCTTTAATGCGCCCTTGGCTTCCCTTTCGGTGTATCCCAGGGAAATGAGTGCAGCCAGAGCTTCATTGGCGTTATTCTCAATTTGTGCCTCTTCCTTGCTCCTGTCGTCCTGGTCAAGGAAGCTCTCCACCCTCAGCTTGTCCTTCAGTTCGAGAATAAGCCTTTGGGCAATCTTCTTGCCTACCCCCGGTGCCTTCATCAGAAGGGCCTCGTTGCCCCGCAGGATGGCTACCTTGAGGTTGTCCGGCGAACTCGCCGAAAGAAGTGACAAAGCGGCTTTTGCACCAACCCCGTTGATGGTGATGAGGGTGGAAAAGAGCTCCAGTTCTTCCCTGGAAGTGAATCCATAGAGTCCCATGAAGTCTTCTCTGATGATCTGGGTGAGAAAAAGGGAGATTTCTCCGTCCAAACCGGGCATCTTCGCCATGGTATTACCGGAAGTATAGATTCTGTAGCCTATTCCATTATTCTCAACTGTGACTGAGTCTTTAAAGATCCCTTTATACTGCCCCTTGATATAATCGTACATGACGTACCTCCCGATTTTCATTCTCCTCTATATTATCACGTTTATCAGGTTTTAAAAACATTCGTTTATATTATCAAGTCTTTCAGGCTTAAAAAACTCGATTCAAGGAACCGCATTCTCAAGTTATTCCAAAAGAAGCTGATGGATGGCTTTTTTCCATAAGGCATCGCATCATACTTCTTTTGGAACTTAAGCCTTATTCATCCTTCTGGAACTGCTTCCTACGACTGGAATTATCCATCATGGAACCTGTTCGGCCAAGCGGAAGACTGGAAGAATCTCCCTAAAGGAAGCCCTGAAGGCCTATACTGAATGACTTGCCCTTTGCAAGAACTGATAGCATATAGAAAAAATCGTTACAGATCTCTTTATCCCTTGCACCACTGAAAATACCGCCATAGCCCTCAAATAAAAGGGTATGGCGGTATTTCCAAAAGTTCGTAAATTACCTCTTCGTCACTATTTCTTCTCTTCCTCATCATAATCCACATCAACGACATCATGGTCCTGTTTGAAAAAATCATCGTCGTAGACGCTCTTGACCTGGCTGTCAGCCACGGGATCTTCTGATTCCGCCTTTGGGCTGTAATAGTTATTTTCCTTCTTCTCCCAGGCATCTTCGGTTTCCTTCTGCCCAGTTAGGGGCTTCATGATGGCCCTAACAAAATACCACACAAGGAGTCCCAAAAGGATATAGGGCAGGAGTCTTATAGCAAAACTCAGTATCAGAAAAATGATTACGGTTCCCACTATCGTCCCTATCAAACTTTGTCCTCTCATCTATTCATCTTCTCCATTCATAATCAACTAATGAAATTATCCTATCAGAGAAAGATTAAACATTCATTAAAGAACCTCATTTCTCTTAAAGAGAGGAATACTCCCTGGCAATTTTCGCGGCCAGCCTGGCATTGTTGTAGACCAGTTCGATATTGGCATTGAGGGATTCTCCGCCTGTGATTTCCTTGACCTTTGCCAACAAGAACGGCGTGGAAGCCTTTCCCTTGATCCCCTGCAGTGAAGCTTCCCCGATGGCTCGGTCGATGACGTCATTGATTGCAGCCTCATCCATGGAATATTCCTCCGGGATGGGATTGACGATGAGCGCTCCGCCCTTCAGCTGAAGGTCCCACTTGGCCTTGAGGATTTGTGCGAATTCCTTTGGCGAATCGACCTTATAGTCAACCTTGAATCCGCTTTTCCTCGTATAGAAAGCCGGAAGCTCATCTGTCTCGTTTCCCAGGACCATGACGCCCTTGGTCTCGAGGTACTCCAATGTAAGCCCAAGGTCCAGGATAGACTTTACTCCGGCACAGACCACGGCGACACTCGTGTTGGAGAGTTCTTCCAGATCTGCTGAGATGTCCATGGTGTTTTCTCCACCTCTGTGGACCCCGCCTACACCACCTGTGGCAAACACCCTGATACCGGCGAGGTCTGCGATGATCATCGTCGATGCGACGGTTGTCGCGCCATCCAGTCCCTTTGCAACAATATAGGGAATATCACGCCTTGAAACTTTCGCAATATCCTTTGTTCTTCCCATGTAGTCGATCTCTTCCCTGGAGAGTCCGGCCCTGAGTTTTCCCCCGAGGATTCCTATGGTTGCTGGGACAGCACCATTCTCTCGGATGATTTCCTCAACCCTCAGTGCAGTCTCTACATTTTGCGGATAAGGCATGCCATGGGCGATGATGGTTGATTCTAGTGCAACCACAGGCTTTCCAGCCTTTAGGGCCTCACTGACTTCAGGACTGATTTTTAAATACTTATTTAACATTTTCTTCCTCCATATGATTCATATTATTTCTGATGTTCTCCACTGAGATTCCCTTGTTAATTGTGCTGTACGCATCCATGGCAAGAACGGCGGCACCCATGGCGAATTTCACCTTTTCCGTGATGGCCATGCCTTCCAGTTCCGCATAAACCAAGGCCGCAGTAAAGGCATCCCCCGCTCCGGTGACATTCTTTGGCGTGATTTTCTTCGAGCGGATGATCCCCTTTTCTTCTCTGTTGCTGTAGAAGACACCGTTCTCACCCAGGGTGATGAACACGTTGCTGACTCCTTTTTCATGGAAGGTCCGCGCAGCTTCCACCAAATCGCCATTGTCCCTTATGGATATTCCGGTTAGGGCTTCGGCTTCAAGCCTGTTTGGTTTTATGGTATCGAACAGCCCGATGATTTCCCGGGCTCTCATCGCCTTCGTATGAGATACCGTATCCAGGAAGAGCTTCTTGTCCCTGAACATCCTGACCCCATGCAGAAAGGCCTGCTCCTTAAGATTTGTATCGAAAATGATGATCTGGCTTTTCTCGATCAGCTGCCTGTTTTCTTCCAGATAGTCCTCATTGAGTTCGTTGTAGATATCCATGGCGGCGATGGCCACTTCCATTTCGTTGTCCTCATTGAGTATGGCGACATAGGTTCCTGTACCCTTTTCGCTTGTCCGCTTTACGTGGCTCATGTCGATGCCGGCAAGTTCGGATTCCCGGATAATCGTCTCCCCATGGATGTCATTTCCAACGATGGTGAAGAGCTTCGTATTTGTGCCAAGCCTTGCCAGGTTTTCTGCAATGTTCCTTCCGACCCCGCCTACGGAGAGGTTCACCTCACCAGGATTGGAATCAGCACTCCGCAAGGTTCGGAAAGGATGCCCCACGATGTCCATGTTGGCTCCCCCGATGACGGAAATGAATTTCCGTTCATCGACGAAATACCCTCTTCCCCTGATGGTTCCTTTTTTGATGAGGTTCGTGATGTGGACGGCCACGGATGACCGGGTGATGTTCAGGCGGTCTGCGATTTCCTGCTGGGAAATAAAAGGGTTCCCTTTGATGATGTTTATAATTTCAAGTTCCCTATGAGTGATAAAAATCCCCTCCCTATAATTACACAAAAGCTTAGCAATTAAACTATTACTTATATTTTACTTGGAATCATCTCTTTGTCAACGATTACTTATCGACTCCATTCCGATTCCCGTCATTACAGACATCAAGCCCTCTGGATGGAAAAGTTATCCTTTTCCTGCCGGAGGGCTTGATGGTACTTAGCAATAATCTCGCTAAAAAAATCTATGTTGGTTCTTTTTGTGAATGCTGAAAAAAATTCACTTATCTATCTTTTCAGGTCTGTCAGAAGTTTGCTGTAGTTCTCATTTAGTGATTCCAAATCTAATTTGGTCTCCGCTGTAATCTCGCCACTTAGGTTTTTAATGATGTCATTTGAAATCTCCTGCAGCAGCAATAATGTCTCATATTTGGTTTCAAAAGTATCCGGAGGATCTTTCAGTTCTCCAACGAGGACATCTAGCGTTGAATCCTGGTCCTTCAGGTCATTGATCTTTGAAACATCAAAAAGCTGGTTGACGATGTTGTTGAATCCATTACCAAGTCCAAGCCCCTGGGCGAACCTGTTGATTCTCAGGGTGGTCAGACCGTTGATGTTCTCTTCGATCAGGGCACCTTGTTCCTCATAGGACGAAATGACAGAACTGAACTTTTCCCTGTAGTTTTCAAGTCGCTGCAACTCCTCTGCCTCAGCCTGCTGTACCTTCTTGAGTTCAGCCTGGGTGATGCGCTTATCCTGGGTGCTTACGGCAAACTTGACACCATAGAAGGCTGTGATGATGAAGATAGCCAGGATGCATACCAGAATAAATCTCAGGAATAGTGGTCTTCTCTCCTTGGATTTCCTAGTATCCCGGTCGTAGATCTCATCTTGCTGTTCCTGTCTGTTCTTTTCATCTATACTCATCTGATTAAAAGGACTGCTTTCGTCATCGACGATTTGCAGTTCTTTCTTACTTTTCTTAAAGAAAGGACTTCTCCCCCCTTCTTGGTCGCTATAACGACCAAGGCTGATCTTTTTTCCATCCATCGGACTACCACAATGATTGCAAAATCTGCTTTCATTTATATTATCATGTCCACAATTTGAACATTTCAATCTAATCACCTACTTATTTATAAAATAATTATAATCATGGCAGCTTATAGCAATCTTTTGAATCCATTAATTTTCGCTTAATTTTTCGGACTTTTTGTTTGCTATTCCTTCGATGAAATTTTTCTACAGGGATGACTGCTTCTCATATCTCCTGATTCGCTTCCTTTTCCCCAGTGGACATAGGACAGACTGGACAAATAAGCTCCCTTATATGTCCAGTCTGTCCTATGTCTTTTCTTCTTAAGTTCCAGTTAAAACCTTCAAACGGGATTGTCAGGATGGCTTGTGTTCTGGAACTAGCCCAAAGCCACATCTAGTACCATCATGATGGTGAACCCTACCATGACCCCCATGGTCGCAAAATCGGAATTATTGTTCGACTGTGCTTCAGGGATCAGTTCCTCAGCCACGACAAAGATCATTGCACCTGCCGCAAAGCAAAGGGCAAAGGGCAATATCGACCTGACACTAAGAACAAGCAAGGCACCAAGGACGCCCGCTATGGGTTCGACGATTCCAGAAGCCTGTCCATAAAAGAAAGACCTGGTTCTTGACATGCCTTCTCTTCTAAGGGGTATGGAAACCGCAGCGCCTTCAGGAAAATTCTGGATGCCTATTCCTATGGCAAGAACAATTGCTCCGGCCAGGGTTGCAGAAGGGATGCCCGCGGCTACCGCTCCAAAAGCGACACCTACAGCGAGGCCTTCCGGAATGTTGTGCAGTGTGATGGCCGTGACAAGGAGGATACTCCTTTGCCATGACGTTTTAGGACCTTCCTGCTCAGTTGGCTTTAAACCCAGGTGCATGTGGGGCAGGGTCTTATCCACTAGGAAGAGGAACAATCCTCCGCTCATGAAACCTGCCGCAGCTGTCAGCCATGGATTAAAGCCCATTTCTGTGGCAAGGTCCAGCCCCGGACTGATCAGGGACCAGAAGCTTGCAGCAATCATGACACCAGCTGCAAAACCAAGCATGGTATCAAACACTTTCTTGTTGATGGTCTTAAAGAAAAAGACCAGTGCGGACCCTAGCGCTGTAACGCCCCAAGTGAATAAGGTTGCGAAAAGCGCCTGTGTAATGGGATCAAATTTTTGAAAAAAAGCTATTATCAGACTCACCTCCAACGATCAAATGTAATGTTATCGGTTCGTGCACATCGATGTTTCCATCAAATTCAGCATACCTAAAGACAGGGGCTGACAGAATTTGATGAGAATCCCAAGTCATCTATTTGCAACGGTTTACAGTATTTTTCAGAACTTTCACAGTCCATATTATACCATAATCCAGTTGTATGTAGAAGTAAAGATGCCAAATATCCTATCGATAATGAACTGTGTGTTAATTGTAATAGTAACTTCCTCCTGGAAAGAGAAGTGGAAGTTACTTTTACAAACTCATAATGAAAGTATTGACGGAACAAAAAAAAAGACCTGAGTAACGAAACTCAAATCTTTTCTTGGAGGACTTTTTCACTTCACTCTGACACTCATCCAGCGTTTTCTTAACCGGTTGCCCCGATACAAAAAAACACTGATTTTGAAGTATCGGTTAGTTCTCTTCGAAGTTCTCATCAAACTCGGCGTTGTGGAACACGCTGTCCACATCATCATCTTCCATGAGCATATCGATAAGCTTCTGGAATTTTTCTGATGCTTCGAGGTCGAGCTTTGTCGTTAGATTTGGAATCTGTGACACGGAACTCTCTAAAATTTCAACCTTCTTTTCGAGCATAGCATCCCTTACCTTCTCATAATCTTCCGGTGCGGTCAGGACTTCATAAACATCGTCCTCCGAAAGAATGTCTTCAGCTCCGCTTTCGATGGCCATCATCATGAATTCATCCTCATCCAGCTCATCTGTTTTCTCAACGATGATCTGACCTTTGCGGTTGAACATGAAGGTCACCGAACCCGTTGTGCCGAGGTTGCCGCCATACTTGTCAAAGGTGTGCCTGACATTGCTTGCGGTCCTGTTCTTGTTGTCTGTATAAGCTTCGACGATAACAGCTACACCATGAGGTCCATACCCCTCATATACCATGTCCTCGAAGTTGACACTGTTCAAGTCTCCTGCCGCTTTCTTGATGACCCTGCTGATATTGTCCGTGGGCATGTTTTCAGCCTTTGCTTTAGAAATGGCATCTCTCAGCTTTGCATTGTTGTCCGGATTGGTGCCATCTTTGGCAGCCATCATGATTTCTTTGCCGATTTTGGTAAAGATCTTCCCTTTTTTGGCGTCCAGCTTTCCTTTTTTCGCCTGAATGTTATGCCACTTTGAATGTCCTGACATATATATCCCTCCAATTGTTTACTACTTTGTAATTTTATCACTTCAGAGGGGCTTATTCAAATTCTTTCTGAAGTCCTTCGTGGTCCTTGTAGAAAAGTTCTTCGTCTCCGATGGTGATTTCAGCCCTGGCTGAGGAAATATTCCTGATTCTTTCCACGATGGGCTCTGTTTCCACGGATTCAAGATAAAGGGTCATCTTCACTTTATCCGTATAATCCAGCTGCGCTGTTTTATTGCCACTCTCATTTAGAAAATGCTGGACCTTCCCGAGAAGCTCATAATCCATGACAATGACCACTTCATGACCCTGCACCCTTTCCACAACACCTGATTCCCTTATGGCATCCGCCGCGCCTTTGACATAGGCGCGCGTCAGCCCACCCGTTCCAAGAAGGACTCCCCCGAAGTACCTGGTGACCACAACGCATGCGTTCCTCAGCTCGTTTCTTCTGATGACCTCCAGGATTGGAATACCTCCCGTCCCCTGGGGTTCTCCGTCATCGTCATACCTCTGGATGGACATGTCTTCGCCGAGGACATAGGCATAAACATGGTGCCTCGCATCCCTGTATTTGGCTCTGACCTCGGCGACAAACGCCTTGGCTTCCTCTTCTGTAAAGACTCTTTTGGCCGTACCGATAAAGACAGACTTTTTTTCAACGAATTCGCTCTGGGCTGTTCTTTTGATCGTCTTGTAACCCATCAGAGACTGTACACATTCTCCCGGATGATTTGTTCCCTGTTTGTGCTTTCCACAATCCGGAAATCCCTCTTCAGGATATTCTTCTGAAACAGGAGATTGAGGATCCCTTCCATATGGATATTGAAATTGTTGAAAAATTCGTCATCATTTATCTCTCTGGCACTCTTATGACCTGTCTTTTCTCTGAAATATGCGAGAAGCACTTCAGAGGCATCTACGATTTCCATGTCAATGGTCATTTTCAGATACTTGTTCACCTTCCTGGTCTTTTCTTCCATGTCGCCTCCAGTGACCAGATGGATGTAGTTCTTCTTAAACTCCTCGTCGAGTCCGATCACCATACTGATCGTATCCTTTGAAACGAGGTATCCCCTGGCATTGACATATACTGAAGCGTAGAGTTCCATGGACTCCATGAGGCAGTTGAAGGCCCCATAGAAATGACCAAAGTGCAGAAACTTCTCTGTGGAATCTATGCTTTTCACGAGTCTTCCCAAATAGGACAGGGTCCATTTTCGCCTGTCCGTTTCAGGATAAAATCTTTCCTTGTCATACCTTGCGGTAATGTCCTTGTCTTTGGAAAATACCATTTTCGAAGAAGAAAAAATTCGGTGGAGGTAGCTTCCCTTCACTTCCAAGCCTTTCAAAGTGATGAACTCTGTCTTGTCCATGGCCTTGAAGTGAACCGGGATATCCTCCTCATTGGAATAGATGTTCTCGATCCCTTTTCCATTGCCTTTGCAGATGACAAAAAAGTCAATGTCGGAGTTCTCCCACAGGTCTCCGGTCACCATGCTCCCAAAGACAAAGGCAGCCAGCACATCATCATTATCCTTCAACATTTGTGTCACCGTATGATAAACCCTCTGGTACTCAATGATTAGGCTTTTCATCTCTCCCTCCTAACAAGTATTCCTCGTAGAGATATTTCTCCCTGTTCGGAATCTTGGCCTTGATTTTCGTGCCCTCATCAAGGTATTCTTCAGAAATGATGGTCCCCCTCTCATGGATAACGGAGACAAGCTTCTCCATCCCATAAGGGATGACTGCCTCTATGGTAACCATGTTTTCAGGCAAGACCGTTGAGATGATGTCGATCAGGGCATTCAGGTTGGAACCGTTCTTCGCGGAAATGTCTATGACCGGATATTTCCCGGCATAGTGCCTGATGATTTCCTCAGTCATGTAGCTCTTTCCCTTATCCACCTTGTTCAAGGCGATAATCCTGTCTGTCTCCCCTGCACCGATTTCCTCAAGAACCTCATCCACTGTTACTGCCTGTCCAAAGCAATCATCGATGGACGCATCGATGACGTGAACCAGGAGATCTGAATAGATGACTTCCTCCAAAGTGGACTTGAAAGCTTCAATCAGGTCATGGGGCAATTTTCGGATGAATCCTACCGTGTCTGTCAGCGTGATCAGCCTGTTGTCTTTTATGGTAATGGCTCTTGTCGTCGTATCGAGCGTTGCAAAGAGCATATCCTTCTCCAGTACTTTGTTCTTGACCAGGGCATCCCTGGATGCGATATCCGCCAAGGCGTTTCGGAGGGTTGATTTACCTGAGTTCGTATATCCGACCAAAGATACCCTGGGGATTTCATTCTGGTCCCGATTTTCCCTTTGTACCCCTCTGATGGCCACAATCTTTTTCAGTTCTTTATTCAGGTCGTTTGCCCTGCCCCTGATCTTTCGTCTGTCAATCTCAAGCTTCTGTTCTCCCGGGCCTTTGGTTCCAATGCCTCCGCCTGTCCTTGACATGACGGTTCCAAGGCCGATGAGCCTCGACATCCTGTATTTTAGCTGGGCAAGCTCCACCTGAAGCTTGGCTTCCTTGGATTTTGCCCGTCTGGCAAAGATCTCGAGAATGAGCGTTGTCCTGTCGATAACCTTCGTTCCGAGTTCATCCTCGAGATTCCTGATCTGGGAACCGGACAGCTCATCATCCGCGATGACCAGGTTGCTCCTGGTCAACTGGAGGACGTCCCCTATTTCGCGGACTTTTCCGCTTCCTACATAATATGCATTGTCCTGAGTCGCCCTTTTTTGAAAAACGACATCCCCAACAGGAACATCCACCGCTTTGCATAGTTCCCTGAGTTCAATCAGGCTGTCTTCGGACTCAAGACCGATCAGCACTGCCCGTTCTTCTTCCTCTTCCAGATCCTTCGCCTCAAGGAGCAGTCCTTCATTAAAGACGATTCTGTCCATGACATTGAAACTCTGTGCCTCGTCCAGGGAAAGTGGTTTTGTCGCCTCCACCTGCACTCTCTGATTTTCCACGGTCAAAAATCCCATGACCACCTGCGGTTCCTCTGAAACTCCTATGGCGACAATGCTATCGAGTTTCATCCGTATGAGAGCGGAAATATCCAAGGCTGAAAGCCTTGGATTCCCGTTGGGATGTGTGTGGATCACTCTTACCCGTGAAAGCTTGTTGTCGCGCAAATCGACCAGTGGCAGGGAAACCGCGCTGCTGTCGCCTATGGTGACCTCAAGGATCTTCCCCTTTCTGTCGACCAGGACACTGATCTCACGGTTGATTTCTTTGGTCACTCTGACCATGATTTCAATGATTTCTATATTTAAAAAGGAATACTTCGCAGTCTTGAATTCAAATATCTGTTCAAGCTCAGAAAGGATTCTTTTCTTAACGCCATCTACGTTTCCTGTAATCATAAGATTTCCTCCTCTTTTAAGTGTTCTTGACATATCCATCCCAATTATATATTATTTAGTTTAATATGTATACTTTGAAGGGAACGGTGACAGGTCCAATGGAAGACAAAGAAAGAAACATTCTCATCACAGAAGATCAGATAAAGGAACAGGTGAAAATAAAGGGAAAAGTGATCACAAAGGACTACAAGGGGAAGAAACTCTATGTGCTTTCCTTGCTGCGTGGAAGCTTCATTTTTACAGCTGACCTGGTAAGAAACATCGACCTTGATACCACGATTGGCTTCATGACTACCTCCTCCTATGGCCACAGCGAGAGTTCAATGGGATCTTGTGAAGTGGTTTATGAGGTCCCTGATGACCTGACCGGCTATGATGTTCTCATCGTCGACGATATCATCGATACGGGGATCACCATGGAATTCGTCATTAGCTATGTCAAGTCCAAGGGCGCCGCAAGCATCAAAACCTGCACCCTCCTGGACAAACCCTCTAGAAGAAAGGTGGACATCAAACCAGATTATTGCTGTTTTGAAATCGAAGATGTCTTCGTCGTCGGATATGGCCTTAACTACGGAGATTTCTACCGTAATGTTCCTTATGTCTTCAACTGGAAATAAGGTGCGAAAAGCGTCCAAACTTGTTGAACCCAATGGAAAACATCAAAGAATCTTAAGAGTTTCCCCAAGTGCTCTACTATATAGATAGAGCACTTTTTATGTTATAATAAATCGAGTATTTTATACGGAGGTAACAACATGATTCATAAACCGAGTAAGAGACGAAATGCAAAGTCCGGATCTTTTACAGTATTTGGAAAAGTAATGAAGTTTATTATAATATCGTTGTTCATTGTAATTCTTATTGGTGGTGCTTATGCGACAAAGGTGATTCTAGGTATCGCCAAGGATTCACCAGAGGTGAACCTCAAGAAGTTTCTCGCCATGAACCAGCCAAGTGTGGTTTTGGACAAGGATGGCGTCCAGATGGATCTCGTCCATACGGATGAAGTGAGGTTCCCCATCGCCCTGACGGAAATGGGGCAAACCATACAAGATGCCTTCGTATCGATTGAAGATGAAAGATTCTACAAACATAAGGGCGTTGACTACAGACGAACCATCTCCGTAACCGTTAAGGACCTTGTCGGACGCGTCACGGGCAACCGGGACCTGCAAGGTGGTTCAACCCTGACGCAGCAGCTGATCAAGAATATCTTCCTCACCAAGGATCAGGTTGTAACCAGGAAGATCAAAGAAATCTACATGGCCCTTCAGGCCGAGGAACTGCTCACGAAGGACCAAATCCTCGAAACTTATCTGAACAGCATCTATCTAGGAGGAAAGGCCAATGGCGTTGAGGCTGCTTCAAAGCAATACTTCGGCAAATCAGCCAAGGACCTCACCATCCTGGAAGCCGCATATATCGCCGGAACAACACAGAGTCCCTCGTACTACTACGCCTTCTCCGATAGTTCCATGACAAATCCCGGAAAGTACATCAACAGGACGAAAACCGTCCTCAATGCAATGCTTAAGAACGAGAAGATAACCCAGATTGATTATGATGCCAATATCGCCCTCCTCGACTCCCAGGGAATCGTCTTCAGCAAGACGACCATCATCAGTGACCGATATACCTATGAGTATTTCACGAGGCCGGTCCTTGATCAGGTCAAGGCAGACCTCAAGGCACTAAACAGCTATACTGATGAAGAAGTGACCGAACTTCTCGCCTATGGCGGCCTGACCATCCATTCGACCATGGACAGAGGGGCACAGGAATATGCCCAGACGGTGCTGAACGATTTCTCCAACATCAATGCTGAATATATAATCGAATATTTAGATGAAGCGAAAAATCCGCTCACGGATAGAAAAGAAGCACAGGCTGCCTTCGCGGCAGTGGACTACAGGACCGGCCAGGTGAGGGTTCTTATCGGTGGAAGAAATGAAACCGTCGCCGCTGGCTATAACAGAGCCTATTATTCTCCCACTTTCCTGAACTCTACCCTGAGATCCATAGGATCGTCGACGAAGCCCCTGACCATCTACGGCCCATCCCTCGATACGGGTATCCTTACGCTGGGTGGCGAAGCCAATGATACAAAGCTTCCTGAAGAGATGTACAAACCTTGGGGTTATACAAGGTCTCCAAACAATGTCGACTTCAAATTTAGGGGATTTACAACTATCAGGGCCGCGATTGTCCATTCGTACAACACAGTTTCCCTTAGGACCTTCTTCAAGATGGGAAATTCTGATGCCGCCAGAATCAGTCTTTCAACCTCCTACGGTGAAAAGTTCGGTTTGGTTTATACTGAAAATGCAGAGGAATTAGGTGCAGCGACCCTTGCACTAGGTCAGTACTATCAGATCAACAAGGATGGCGGTAATCCACTGATTCTCGCAGGTGCTTATGGTGCTTTCGGGAACAGCGGCGTGGTCACTGAGAACATCCTTTATACCAAGGTGACGGATAGCCAGGGAAATGTCATCCTGGAGAATATTCCGGCATCAGAACAGGTCTTCAAGCCAACTACTGCCTATCTTCTGTACGATGTCATGAAAGACATTGTCAAAGAGAACGTTCCGAAAGCAAGACCAGGAAACATGCCCCTCGCTGGCAAGACAGGTACGGCAGCAGACGCTAAAAACAACGTTGCAGATATCTGGTTCTCTGGTGTAACCCCTTATTATTCCGCCTCCATCTGGATGGGCGCGGATGAGTGGAAGCCACTCCTGAGGGTTAATTCATCAAAGCAGGTCAACTCCTACAATACACAGTATGCATACGGAAAAATCATGACTTATCTCCATGAAGGTCTGGAGGTCAAGGATATCCCAACTCCTGGAGGCTTAATCACTTCTTCCTTCTGCAAGGTTTCCGGAGGGATTCCCAATGAACAGTGCTACAACGAAGGAACGGTTGCATCCGATCTCTTCGTTTATGGTACACAGCCCACGGAAGTCTGCACCGTCCATACTTATGTGCCCCCCGTGGTTATCCCGGTTACCCCTGAAGCCCCCGGTAATGGTAATGGTAATGGCAATGGCAATGGCAATGGCAATGGCAATGGATTCGATATCGGTGACATAATCGATTGGCCTTGGAACTAAACACGGATATTAGAAAATTGCAGACCCCATACTCTTGAAGGAGTATGGGGTCTGCTCATATCGTGGAATGAATGTCCTTTCAGAAATAGGATACCCTTTCCCTAATAACCAAGTTCAAAGGGTAACAGGAGAACCTCTATCCTGTCCTTCACGCCCTGCCTCTTGATCAGGGTGTATTCATTGCAGATTCTGTCCGGAACATGGCAGTCCATACAGCTCCCCGTAACAACACAGGGGGTGTTTCGGTTAAGCCTGATGCAGTTTGCAGGGGCAGCTATCTCCCTGACCCTCGCCACAGCCTCCTCTATGGATCCTACGAGCTTGTTCGCGCCTACAATGACATATACCTTGTCTGGTCCATAAAGCATCGCTGCGACCCTGTTACCGGTGCCATCGACATTGTAGATGTAACCATCAAGTGTCAGAGCATTGGCTGAAGTCAGATAGAAGTCCGCAGTAAAACTTTTCCTATAGACTTCCTTTACCCTCTCAGGAGTAATCCCCTCCGCATAACGGTCGAAGAAGTCAACTTCCCTGTTCCTCAGATAATCGATCAGGTCCAGTTCAAAGAGGCTCATTGAACCCCCCACTGCTACCGATGCCTTGTCTTTAATCCTCTCATCAAGAAACGCGATCAGTTCTTCCCTATCCTTTAGAAATGTCCCCTTCATATTGTTCTTTTCAAGATTCCTGATGACTGTGCCAATTTTCTTTGTATATAATTCCTGCAGATTCTTGTCCATTCCATTCCCACCTTTCAAATTTATCAATATGATTTAATTATAATCGTGTTCCTGGTTTTTTCAATCTAAGCTTTGATCAAATTAGGGTTCCGTGCCTAAAATTCTCTTTTTATCAGACAGCAGCAGGCATCTCTGCTGCTAACGGCAAGAGGTGCCTGCTGAAAATAAGTTTAAGGAATTTTCGATACCCAAAGACATTATAATAATTATTATGTTAGAATGACAATATCTTGAATACTCATAATCGGAGGTACGATATGATTGCAGTGATTTCCCCGTCTAAGACCATGAAGGAAGAGAAGATTAGGACAAGGACGACAAAGCCAAGGCTCCTTGAGGATTCCCTAATCCTACAGCATGAGATGAGGAGCTACACCGTCAAAGACCTGGAAAAGCTCATGGGGATCAGTGAAGAGCTGGCTGAACTCAATTACAGGAGATTCCAGGGCATGGCAGATGCTAAGGAATTTCCTGCCCTCTACCTGTTTCACGGAGATGTCTTTAGGGGCATCGACGCCGATACCCTGTCCCCGGACGAAGTGGGATACCTTAACACGCATCTTCGAATCCTTTCGGGACTATATGGTGTTCTCAGGCCACTGGACAGGATTAAGCCTTACCGGCTGGAGATGGGCATCAGACACCTGAATGAACGGGGAAAGACGCTATATGACTTTTGGGGTGAAAAGGTGCAGAAACTCCTCGAGAAAGATTCCAAAGACAGGATTCTCATCAACCTGGCCTCCAAGGAGTATGCAAAATCCATGCGAGAGCGTCATATCCGCCTTGATGTCTATGATGTCGAATTCAGGGAACACCGTAACGGAGAGTATCCCATTATCTCATTCTTTGCCAAGATAGCCCGGGGAGAAATGGCAAGGTTTATGGCTGTGAATAACGTGCAGAATGTGGAAGAGCTGAAGAATTTCAACTATGACGGCTACGTATACAATAATGCCTTGTCCAAGGAAAAGTCCCTGGTTTTCACCAGAGGCTGACTTGTTGGCAGAACTTGATTTGATCATAAAGAATTCCCTTTGAGGATAACCTTCGTTGACGAAGAATAGGTACCCCCTCATAGTGGAGAATGAAATAACAATACGGTTTATCATAGGAGTAGTATTTTAGTACCCTATAGGTGTAGATGAGAAACATATTTGTTCTCACTCTGCACTTATTTTTTGCGGAAAATCTCATGATGATTTTAGGGGAAGATGATGGCAAAAACATCCCTCGTCACGAAGGATACCCTATCCCGGCTTAAAGTAACTTCAGTTCCACCCTGCACTGACCATCTTCTCAGTCCTAATGCTGTCGGAGTTGTACTTGAAACTCAGGTTGTGTGTGCTCGTTGACAGTCTCTTCAATTTTCCTCTGTTAAACTTCAACATTGGCTTATTGCTGATTCTGAGCATCCATAAAATCATCAATTGTCATCGATATTATTTTGCCATCCTTTTCAAAAGGGAATCTCAAATCCCCGTTTTTCCATTCCGATATCGTAATTTTCACATTAAATCCGACGCCATCAGGTTCATTCTTGCATTTTTTCAACATCTTCAACCCCATTTCCCTATCAAAAGGAAGTAAATGGTACGCAGCTGCATATCTGACAAAATGACTGCTGTGATTCAGGAGTTGTCTTAAGGCAATCTCTCCTTCTTTTTTATACTTACATATATCAATAAAACACTTTGTATAAATTTTATAATGCCTATTTGCTTTTTTATAGTCCCTTCCCCAACTTTCTTTACCATGAATGATAACTGACTCAACATACTTCTCAACCAAATCATTAAGGTTATTCATCCTATACCTCACTTACTTTACAATCTCAATTTCGCACCAATTCTTTAGCTAATCTCGTCAATATTTCTAACCCAAAATTATAGTCCGCCTGGCAATAAAAATCAGCCATTGTCTGACTGTCCAGTATCCCCTTTACCAATATGGATTTTTCACTCCCAGCAAACCCACAAGCTCTCACGTTGTTAAAGTGTGCTTTCCCCATGTGGCGTAGGTCTAACTCGCCAGAAAATTCCTTGCTTCATCAAGAAGTCCTGTGATTTCCCCCTAGGCGTTCTTTACGTGCTCTACTCGGAATAAGTAAAAAATCCCTCTTTCCATTCATCTTCATCAATAATGTATTCATCAATAGTGAATCCATCATTATTATTTATGAATTTGCTATTATGCTTTAACTTTTCTAGTGCATTTTCCGCCTTACTTAATGATGAGTAAACAGCTATATTAGTTATATGTTCATATTCTCCATCATACCATTCATGTGATAAGAAAAAAACAGATGTCACATCATTTCCTCCACTTCAAAATCATAGTCATCAAAATCGATTTCCATTTTTTCTATTACAAAATCATTAGGATAATCTTTGAATCCCGTTATCAACTTGTACTTTTCAATAACTGCATTAGCTTTGTCCATAGGGGAGTAAAAACCTATAAGACGACTACTTGTTACATTCTTTTCAATGTGTCTCGAGTGCTTTAACATGAATACATATTTCATAATCCACTCTCCTCCTATTCTGGCTGATCTTTGTACAAAGTAATGAACTTCAGATCTAAGTTAATCTATTTTCCTACTGATTTATTCTTATTTATGATATTATCACTTTTCTGAGTATGGGATGTGCCTTGCTTAGGCAGAATGGTTATTTTTGATAGTAGCCTCATTCCAGATTTCTCCTGCTATTATTTGACCGACTTAACCATTCAATTGTTGCCTAAAAGGTTTGGACCGAACCCTTGTATCGGATTTAATATCTTCACTTAGTTTTCCCTGGGTATCCACTGTTCCCATTTTTTACTCCACTCGAATAGGTCATTTTCCCTTTGAGTATTATCAAATAAATTCATTGCAGGAGTTCTTGCCAAATCTATTGGCTCAAGTTCGGGATAGAATGGTTTTGTATATGTTTCGTCAATGAACCCGATTATTATGGGCTGATTAACATGCACATCGCTTTGGGGAGAGATTTTGTATGTCCACTTTAATTGGGGATAATTGCCTTCGAAAACTTTCCCTAAATACATGCCTATATCTCGGAGGACGTATTCAGTAAAAACACTGAGTTCTTCCTTTGATTGTTCTAACATATGATTAATATAAGATTGTGGTTGACCGCTCAATGACTTTTCGATTTTCTTAAGAAGTGATTTAGGGGTCATAGAGATTTCAGCAACCTGTAAAAACCACTTCCACACTATTTTTAAAGATTCAAAAGAAAAATCTAGTGTTTCAATTGGAATGTCTAATCCATTAGCAACCTTGGATCTTAAGTACTCGCTTCGCGCATCAATATGATTTAGATACCAGTCAAAATATTCCTGGGCTTCCCCTTTAGTTAATTCATGAAAGGCTTTATTTATTGGAATTATTAGTGGTTCGTAGTTCTTCTGATTCTTAGAAAGCTTCAAAAATATCACCTCTCAAATGTTCAAATTTCCTTATTCTTGCTTAGTTCAATACTTGGTGCATGAATCGGCAATCTTCTTGCGAGAAAGAGTGTTTATTGTCCTAACTCCAAATTATTGAACCCTATTCATTGTCTTTCGTAGTGCTTGCTCGGTAGCTGCCAGGACACATAACTAGTTCCTATGATTTCATTGTAATTCCTGTTCCCCCACCTGCGATTCCATTGGTC
>ENA-OFCF01000139-OFCF01000139.1-metagenomes-genome-assembly--contig:-NODE-139-length-36005-cov-5.030376_pt1 | contig 36005 bp, 23 predicted proteins | sample MGYA00153387_OFCF01 | MGnify analysis MGYA00153387 | reverse complement strand
AGGCGATGATGAGCACCGTCACTGCGGCCACGAAGCCATAGGTGAAGCGTGGCTCGGGGCCAAAGGTCGCCCAGACGATGAACGCCAGGGCTGCGACTGCGATGACGGCGCTGGAGCGGCGCGCAAGCTTTTCCCTGGCCTCGATTTTTTCCCTGCGCATGTTGGGCCTGTTCCTGATTTTGCCGGTGTTTGCCATCGAGGCCGTCAAATACCCGGGTGGCGATGATCCCGCACTGATTGGACTGGCCATGGGCGTCTACGGCTTGACCCAGGCCCTGTTGCAATTCCCCTTTGGCATGGCGTCGGATCGGATTGGCCGCAAGCGTGCCATCGTGTTTGGACTGCTTTTGTTCGCGGGTGGCAGTTTGGTCGCGGCCCTGGCACCCACGTTGACCTGGCTGGCCATTGGCCGCGGGCTGCAGGGTGCAGGCGCCATCTCGGCGGCCATCACCGCCCTGTTGGCCGACCAAACCCGCGACGACGTCCGCACCAAGCTGATGCTCGCCTGCCTCGGCGTCATCCCCAAGCGCACCGGCGCGGGCACGATCGTCGACGAGCTCAAGGACGTCAGCTCGGTCGCCACCGAATCCTATTCGGCGGTGCTTGCCGCGCTGCGCTTCAGTACCGAGCAAGGCGCACCGCGCACCTTGCTCCTGACCAGCACGATGGCGTCGGAGGGCAAATCCTCCTCGGCGCTCGCGCTGGCGCAGATCCTCGCCGCGCCCGATGCCCCGCGGCCGCTGACGATCATCACCGCCGCGTTCGATGTGGCGGCACTGTTCGCGAACGACCCCACCGTCCAGCTCGTGCTTGCGGGTGGCACGTGGAGTCACGAGACGCGCGAATTCTTTGGCGATCAGGCGCAGGCGACGATCCGCGCACATCGAGCCGACTGGGCGTTTCTGGGCGCCTGTGCGCTGCATCAACGCGCGGGGCTCACGTCGTCATTGGCGGGTGACGCGCAGGTGAAGCGCGCGATGATCGAGTCGGCGGCGGCGTGTGCAGTGCTCGCCGATGCGACCAAGCATGACATGGTCGCGCCGTACGCGGTGGCGGACCTGCGCGAGATCGATCTGGTGATCAGTGATGCAGGGCCGAGCTGGCTGGCGGGGACGGTGCGCGAGGTGGTGCGGGCGGTGTGATGGCAAGGCACAGCGTTCCGGATAGACCATGATCCGTGGCTGTCTGAACGACGTCGATCCGGTTCACGGAATTCGCGACATCGCAATCAGACCATGGCCATGTGCTTTGGCTGAAATCGGATCGAATGACCGATTGCACAGGCATGAAAAATCCGGGCAAGATCGCGTCCCGCGTGGCGTTCTACCATTTGCATGTAGACGCGCATCCAGCGCCAGTAGTGTGGCGCAGTGATGCAGTGCGGAACGAGGAGATGCGCGACCTCGTGCAGCGCGACCCACATCCGAGTCCGGTCAGGCGAGACCTGGAGGTAATCGGTGCGCAGGTGGGCGAGAGCATACCCAGGATAGGCCAACGACTCCACGAGGAGGCGCGGCGTGCGGCGACTGCGTCTGATCTGGTCCTGATAGGGCGTGCGCAGGCCGTCGGTGAAGAGCATTTCGCAGTACTCCGCCCAGTCGTGCAGGGCGAGTATCTCGCAATACGGTCTGGTATCGTCCAGCCGTGGAGACCAGAACATCGCGTCCAGCGTGTACACACGTCTCCGCTGTCTGTCGTGCGGTGCGGGAGACAGCATCGGTGGCGTCGGCAGAGTCATGATTGTGGGGAATGGTGTGCGAATTCACGTGAGCATCTGGGCGCCGATCGATGCTCATGCGGTGAGCGGGCACGGGCGGCAGGCGGCACGGCGCGGAGCCGGTTGACGCTTGACTTCTAAAGTACCGGGCCCCACTGTCACGTCTCGAACCCACGGAGGCTGGCATGAAGATCGTGTGCGTGGGTGGCGGGCCGGCTGGGCTCTACGCGGCATTGCTGCTCAAGAAGCAGAATGCGACACACGACATCACGGTCGTCGAGCGGAACAAGCCGTACGACACGTTCGGGTGGGGCGTGGTCTTCTCGGACCAGACGCTGGAGAACATGCGCCGCTGCGACGCCGAGTCGGCACGCACGATCGAGGAATCGTTCGTGCACTGGGACGACATCGAGCTCGATTTCAAGGGACGTACGATCCGCAGCGGCGGGCATGGCTTCATCGGCATCGGACGCAAGCACCTGCTGAACATCCTGCAACGCCGTTGCGAGGATGTTGGTGTGCGGCTCTGCTTCGAGCAGGACGTGGACTCTGACGCGGACTTTCCCGACGCGGACCTGATCATCGCGTCGGACGGCATCAATTCGAGAATCCGCACGAAGTACGCATCCATCTTCAAGCCGGACATCGTCACGCGGCCCAACCGCTTCATCTGGCTCGGGACGAAGCGGCTCTGGGATGCGTTCACCTTCACGTTCGAGAAGACCGAACACGGCTGGTTCCAGGCGCACATCTACAAGTTCGACGACGAGACGAGCACGTTCATCGTCGAGACGCCGGAGCATGTCTGGCAGGCGCATGGGCTGGACGGCGCCGACGCCGATGCGTCGGTGGCATTCTGCGAGAAGCTGTTCGCGCGCACATTGGGCGGCCACGCGCTGATGACCAACGCGCGGCATCTGCGCGGGTCCGCGTGGCTCAACTTCCAGCGCGTGCGGTGCGAGGAGTGGTCGTACTGCAACGGCCGCAGTCATGTGGTGCTGATGGGCGACGCGGTGCACACGGCACACTTCGCGATCGGATCCGGCACCAAGCTGGCCATCGAGGATGCGATCGAGCTGGCCAACCAGTTCGCGAAGCACGGCGCCACGCGCGCGACCATTCCGGTGGTGCTGGCCGACTACCAGGCGCTGCGCGCGGTGGACGTGCTGCGCCTGCAGAACGCTGCGTGGAACGCGATGGAGTGGTTCGAGAACGTGGGTGAACGGTACGCCGATTCGCTGCCGCCGGAGCAGTTCATGTACTCGCTGCTCACCCGCTCGCAGCGCATCAGCCATGAGAACCTGCGGCTGCGCGACCAGAGGTGGCTGGAGCAGTTCGAGCGATGGTTCGCCGAGCAGTCGGGCATGGTCCTCGCGCCGGACATGGCGCCACCGCCGCCGATGTTCACGCCGTACACCGTGCGCAGTGTGACGCTCAAGAACCGCGTCGTGGTCTCACCGATGGCGCAGTATTCCGCCGTCGATGGCGTGCCGGGCGACTACCATCTGGTGCATCTCGGTGCGCGGGCACTGGGCGGTGCGGCGCTGGTGATGGCGGAGATGACCTGCGTCAGTGCCGACGGCCGCATCACGCCGGGGTGCCCGGGCCTCTACACGGCCGTCCAGCGGGACGCCTGGGCACGCATCGCCAGCTGGATCCATGCGAACAGCGACGCGAAGTTCGGCATCCAGATCGGCCACGCCGGCGCGAAAGGCTCCACGCAGCGCATGTGGGACGGCATCGACCAGCCGCTGCCCGACGGCAACTGGCCGCTGCTGTCCGCGTCGCCGCAGCAGTATCTCGCAGGCGTGGGTCAGGTGTCACGTGCAATGACGCGCACCGACATGGACGCGGTCACCGCGCAGTTCGTGCAGAGCACGCAGTGGGCCGCTGAAGCGGGCGCGGACTGGCTGGAGCTGCACTGCGCGCATGGGTACCTGCTGTCGTCGTTCATCTCGCCGCTCACCAACCAGCGCGACGACGACTACGGCGGCACGATCGAAAACCGGCTGCGCTATCCGTTGGAGGTCTTCGGCGCCATGCGCGCTGCGTGGCCCCATCACCTGCCGATGTCGGTGCGCATCTCGGCGCACGACTGGGTGCCCGGTGGCGTCACGCCGGATGACGCGGTGCAGATCGCGCGCGCGCTCAGGGATGCAGGCGCCGACATGATCGACTGCTCGTCGGGCCAGGTGAGCAAGCAGGAGAAGCCGGTGTACGGTCGCATGTACCAGACGCCATTCTCCGATCGCGTGCGCAACGAGGCGGGCATCGCGACGATCGCCGTCGGCGCGATAACGGAAGCCGACCATGTGAACAGCATCATTGCCGCTGGTCGTGCCGATCTCTGCGCCGTGGCACGTCCGCACCTGGCAAATCCGGCATGGACGTTGACCGAGGCGGCCAAGATCGGCTTCACCCGGCTCAACTGGCCCGTGCAATACCGGTCAGGGAAGCTGCAGATGGAGTCGCTGTTCGCACGCGAGAAAGCTGCGCAGTCATCGGCTGCAGCACCGCCGGAGCCGGCATGACGACGACGCGCGCGCCACTCGCCGGCCAGCACGCGCTGATCACCGGCGCGGGCCAGGGCATTGGAGCCGCCATCGCGCGCGCGCTCGCTGCCGACGGTGCAACGCTCACGCTGCTGGGCCGCCGTCGCGAGCCGCTCGACGCCGTCGCCGCAACGCTCGGCAATGCCTGTGTCGGCGTGGTGACAGGCGACGTGACCGACGACATGATGCTGGCGGAGGCGTTCGCGTCGGCGCGTGCGCAGCGGGGGCCCATCGCGATTCTCGTGAACAATGCGGGGCAGGCGGAGAGCGCGCCGTTTCACAGGACGACCGCTGAACTGTGGCAGCGGATGCTGGCCGTGAACCTCACCGGCAGCTTCCTCTGCGCGCAGCTCGCGCTGCCGGACCTGCTGCAGGCGCCAGCCGGTCGCATCATCAACATCGCGAGCACGGCGGGGCAGCGCGGCTATGCGTACGTCACGGCGTACAGCGCCGCCAAGCATGGCGTGGTGGGCCTGACGCGATCGCTGGCGCTGGAGCTGGCGTGCACGAACGTCACCGTGAACGCCGTCTGTCCCGGCTTCACCGAGACGGAGATGCTGCTGCAGAGTCTCGAGACCATCGTCACGCAGACCGGCCGCACCGAAGCGGCGGCTCGTGCGGAGCTGGTGAAAACCAATCCGCAGGGCAGGCTGGTGCAGCCGGACGACGTGGCAGCTGCCGTCCGATGGCTCTGCTCGAGCGGGGCGCAGTCGGTCACGGGACAGTGCATCTCCGTCGCGGGTGGGGAGGTCATGTGAACGCATCACATCGCACGACGGCAGCACCACCGATCGACCATGACACGCTGGGCCTCGAGGGACGCGTGGTCTCCAACGACCATCAGGCACTCAAGCTCTGGCTTCGGCTGCTGTCGTGCACCACGCAGGTGGAGACCACCGTCCGCAAGCGATTGCGCGTGGAGAGCGCCATCACGCTCGCTCGCTTCGACTTCATGGCACAGCTGCATCGGCATCCCGAGGGGCTGACCATGAGCGTGCTTTCGCGCTACCTGATGGTGACAGGCGGCAACGTCACGGGCCTGGCCGACGAACTGGAGAAGGAGAAACTCGTCACGCGAGCGCCAGAACCGCACGATCGTCGTTTGTCGCGCGTGTCGCTCACGCGAAAAGGCCGACGGTTGTTCGACACGCTCGCGGCGACGCATGAAGCATGGGTGGTTGCGATGTTCGCAGGCATGGCGCCCGCCGAGATGCGCCAGATGTACGATCTGCTCGGCAAGCTGCGCGCGCAGCTTGCACACCAGGATGCAAATGCTGCGGTGCGCGCCACGGCGGCACCCGGGTCACCATCACGAACGACCACGCGCCTCGGTCGCCGGTCGGGAGCACCAACATGACGACGATGCCAGTGGATCCCGCGCTGCAGGCGGGCACCTTGCGCCCGCTCGCCGGATATGCCGCACAAACTTTTCAATGGGAGCTGCGTGGACGCGTCGGCGTCATCACGCTGCATCGACCGGAACGAAAGAATCCGCTCACCTTTGCCTCGTACGCCGAATTGCGTGACCTGTTCGAGCAGCTGCGCCACGCTGACGACGTGAAGGCGATCGTGCTGCACGGCGCCGGTGGCAACTTCAGCTCCGGCGGTGATGTGCGCGAGATCATCGCGCCACTGATCGGGCTGCCGGCGCCGGAACTGCTGCGCTTCACCCGCATGACTGGTGCGCTGGTGAAGGCCATGCGCCACTGTCCGCAGCCGATCGTTGCGAGCATCGACGGCGTGTGCGCGGGCGCGGGTGCGATCCTCGCCATGGCGTCGGACCTGCGATTCGGCACGTCACGCAGCAGGACGGCATTCCTGTTCAACCGTGTCGGACTGGCCGGCTGCGACATGGGCGCCTGTGCGATGCTGCCGCGGATCATCGGGCAGGGCCGCGCGAGCGAGCTGCTGTACACCGGCCGCGCCATGTCTGGCGACGAGGCGATGCAATGGGGCTTCCTGAATCGCCTCTGCACGCCGGAGACCGTGCTGGACGAGGCGATTGCACTGGCGACCGAGATCGCCCACGGTCCGACGTTCGCGCACGGGCTGACCAAGGCCATGCTGCACCAGGAGTGGGCGATGAGCCTCGATGACGCCATCGAGGCTGAAGCGCAGGTGCAGGCGCTGTGCATGCTGACGGAAGATTTCGGTCGCGCCGCTCGCGCATTCGCCGCGAAGCAGGTACCGGTCTTCGAGGGCAACTGATGCACCACATGCACAGCTGGCACCGCACTCGCACGCCGCATGAACGCGGGATGATCGCGTGAGCGACACACGCTACCTGGACTGGCCCTTCCTGGAGCCGCACCACCGCGCACTCGCGGCGGTGCTCGAGGCGTGGTGCAGCGAGCACCTCGTGCGCACGTCGCACGAGGACGTTGACGCCTCGTGTCGTGCGCTCGTGCGGCAGCTGGGCGCCGCGGGGTGGCTGCGTCATGCGGTGAGCGGTGTGGCACATGGTGGCGCGTCGGACCTGATCGACACGCGTACGCTCTGCCTGATCCGCGAGACGCTTGCGCGGCATGATGGCCTGGCCGACTTCGCATTTGCGATGCAGGGATTGGGCTCCGGCGCCATCAGCCTGCACGGCACCCCGGAGCAGCGGGCGGCGTACCTGCCGCGCGTTGCCGCGGGCGACGCGATCGCGGCCTTTGCGCTCTCCGAGCCTGACGCCGGATCCGACGTCGCCGCGCTGTCATGCGCCGCGCGTGTCGACGGAGATTCGGTGGTGCTGCATGGCGAGAAAACCTGGATCAGCAACGGCGGCATCGCTGATTTCTACGTCGTCTTTGCGCGCACCGGCGAGGCCCCGGGCTCACGCGGCATCTCCGCCTTTATCGTGGACGCAGACACGCCGGGACTCGTGATCGCCGAGCGCTTGCATGTCATCGCGCCGCATCCGCTGGCGCGCCTGCAGTTCGTGGACTGTCGTGTGCCACGCAGCGCGCGGCTTGGTGGTGCAGGCGAGGGATTCAAGGTTGCGATGCGCACGCTGGACGTGTTCCGCACGTCGGTCGCGGCGGCCGCACTGGGCTTCGCACGGCGTGCGCTGGACGTGGCGCTGCACCGTGCCACGAGTCGGCGCATGTTCGGAGGCGTGCTCAGCGACCTGCAGCTCACGCAGGCGAGCCTGGCGCAGATGGCGATCACCATCGACAGCGCAGCCCTGCACACCTATCGCGCCGCATGGATGCGTGACTGCGGGCAGAACGTGACGCGCGAGGCGGCAATGGCGAAGTACGTCGCGACCGAAGGGGCACAGCAGGTCATCGATGCCGCCGTGCAGCTGCTTGGCGGGCTTGGGGTCACGAGCGGCAACCCCGTCGAGCAGCTCTACCGCGAAATCCGGTCGCTGCGCATCTACGAAGGCGCGAGCGAAGTGCAGCAGTTGATCATTGCGCGCGACCTGCTGCGCATGCATGCGGAGCACCGGTAGATGCCCAGCGCACATGTGGACACGTTCGCGCGTGACAACCTGCCGCCGGTGCAGCTGCAGCCCGAGTTCATCTGCACGCTGCCATCGCTGCACTTCCCTGCGCAGTTGAACTGTGCCACCGCGCTGCTGGATCGGCACATCACCGAGGGTCGCGGCGAGCGCACCTGCCTGCGCGCGACCGGTGTCACGTGGACGTACGCAGAGTTGCAACGCCAGGCGAATCGTGTCGCGAACGTGCTGGTGCACGACATGGGACTCGTGCCGGGCAACCGCGTACTGCTGCGTGCACCGAACAACCCGATGATGGTCGCATCCTGGTTCGGCGTGATCAAGGCCGGTGGCATTGCAGTCGCGACGATGCCGATGCTGCGCGCCGTCGAACTGAAGACGGTGATCGAGAAGGCCGAGGTGACGCATGCGCTCTGCGACATCACCCTGGCGGGCGAGCTCGATCTCGCACTGGCGCAATCGGCGCGCGCGCTCACGCTGCGGCACTTCAACACCATGCGCGACGGGTCGCTGGATCTCGCGATGCTGTCTGCCGACTGCACGTTCACGAATGTGGACACGGCCGCCGACGACACCTGCATCATTGCGTTCACCTCCGGTACGACGGGTCAGCCGAAAGGCACGATGCACTTCCATCGCGACCTGATGGCCATCTGTGCCTGCTGGCCCGTGCATGTACTGCGGCCACGTCCTGACGACGTCTTCATCGGCAGCCCGCCGCTGGCCTTCACCTTCGGACTCGGTGGGCTGGTACTCTTCCCGATGCAGGTCGGCGCCTGCGCGGTGCTGCTGGAGAAGCCATCATCGCAGAACCTGCTCGACGCGATCATCGAGCATGGCGCAACGACACTGTTCACTGCGCCGACCACATATCGCGCGATGGCTGCCCATGGCGATGCGCTGCGCACGACGAGCCTGCGCCAGTGCGTCTCGGCAGGCGAGGTGCTGCCCGCGTCCACCCGCACGCTCTGGCGTGACGCAACGGGAATCGAGCTGATCGACGGCATCGGGGCGACCGAGATGCTGCACATCTTCATCTCGGCTGACGAGGCGCATGCGCGGCCCGGCGCCACGGGACTGGCCGTGCCCGGATATGTCGCCTGCGTGCTGGACGCGGCGGGCAGGCCCGCTGCCATTGGCGAGGTGGGGCGACTGGCGGTGAAGGGCCCGACCGGCTGCCGGTATCTCGCCGATGATCGGCAGCGCGCGTATGTGCACGACGGATGGAACCTCACCGGCGATGCGTACTTCATGGACGCCGACGGGTACTTTTTTTATCAATCGCGCACCGACGACATGATCGTCTCCGCTGGCTACAACATCGCGGCGCCCGAGGTGGAGGACGCGTTGCTGCGGCACGCGGCGGTGGCCGAATGCGGCGTGATCGGCGTGCCCGATGTCGATCGCGGGCAGATCGTGAAGGCGTTCGTCGTGCTGCGCGACGGACATGTCGCGAGCGCCGCGCTGCTCCGCGAACTGCAGGACTTCGTGAAGCAGACCATCGCGCCGTACAAGTATCCGCGTGCGCTCGAGGTGCGCGCGCAGCTGCCACGCACCGAGACCGGCAAGCTGCAGCGTTTCCGTCTGCGCGATCCCGCATGACCGGCCATTGCCATGCGCCGCGGGCGCCCTGCAGCATTCACCGTTTCACTGCTCGTCACCGCGTGACGGGAGCGTCTTGATGCGCATTTTGCAGCCACCGGGCTGGCCACGGCCGCGCGGCTATGCCAATGGCGTCGCCGTGCGCGGCGAGATGGTGTTCGTGGCCGGCATGGTCGGCTGGGACACCGACCAGCGCTTCACGACACACACGATGGCGGGCCAGGCGCGCAAGGCGCTGGAGAACATCGTGGAGGTGCTTCTTATGGCGGGTGCAAAGCCGGAGCACATCGTGCGCATGACCTGGTACGTGCTGGATCGACAGGCGTACCTGGATTCGGCGGCAGAAATCGGCGTCGCATTCCGCGAGGTGATCGGCAGCTACCACGCAGCGATGTCCGCGGTGGAAGTGACGGCGCTGATGGAGCACGAGGCGCTGGTGGAGATCGAGGTCACAGCCGTGATTCCGGACTGACGGGGCATGACGTCCGGTCTGATACGCGACACGACTGCCGATGTGCGCGCGTTGCCGATGCTGGTCGCCATCGTCGGCGCCGGCGTGATGGGCCGCGGCATCGCACGCGTACTCGCGCAGGGCGGTGTGGACGTGCTGCTGCACGACGCACGCGAGGGCGTGGCCGCACAGGCCGCAGTGGACATGCATCACGAGCTGCAGGGCGCCGTCTCGATGGGCCGCCTCTCGAGCGCGGCTGCCGGTAGTGCGATGTCACGCGTGCAGGTCGCCACGGCACTCAGCGACCTCCGGCACGCCACCGTCGTGATCGAGGCGATCGTGGAGGAGCTGGCGGCCAAGCAGGCGCTGTTCGGCGCGCTGGAGGAGATCGTGAACGAGACGTGCGTGCTGGCGACGAACACCTCGTCACTCTCGGTCACGGCCATCGCCGCGGCCTGCACCACGCCGCAGCGCATCATCGGGCTGCACTTCTTCAATCCGGTGCCGGCAATGCGGCTCGTCGAGGTGATCGACGGGCTGCGCACACACGCCAGCGTGGGCGTTGCGATGCTCGCGCTCGCGCAGCGAGTCGGCCACACCGCCGTTCGCGTGCGCGACACGCCGGGCTTTCTCGTCAACCACGCGGGCCGCGGATACGGCACCGAGGCGCTGCGCATCGTGGGCGAAAGCGTTGCCGAGCCGCATGTCATCGACACCATCCTGCGCGCGCAGGCGGGATTTCGCCTCGGCCCGTTCGACCTGTTCGACCTGGTCGGACTGGACGTCTCGGTGCCGGTGATGGAGTCGGTGTACCGCCAGTTCTGGGATGAGCCACGCTTCCGACCGTCACCGATCCTCGTGCAGCGCCGTGCCGCGGGCCTGCTCGGCGCCAAGAGCGGCGAGGGCTTCTACCGCCACGAGAACGGCCGACGCATTCCAGTGCCGGTGACGGCACCGCCGCGCGTCGAGGCGGGGGTGGTCTGGGTGAGCAGCGCCGAGCCGGTGCTCGCCGATGCCGCACGCACGTTGCTGCAGTCCCTCGGCGCCCGCATCGAGACCGGCGCAGCGCCGTCAGTCGGGGCAACCTGCATCGTGACACCCGTCGGTGAGGACGTCACCACCTGCGCCGTACGCGAACAGCTCGACGCGACGCGCTCGGTCGCGCTGGACATGCTCTTCAGCAACGCCGCGCACAGTACACTGATGCTGTCGCCCCTCACCACGGCCGAGGTGCGCGCGCAGATGGAATCGCTGCTTTCCACCAACGGGCACGGCGTGAGCACCATCGCCGACAGCGCCGGACTGGTGGCGCAGCGTGTCGTCGCGATGATCGTCAACATCGCCTGCGACATCGCACAGCAGCGGATCGCCGCGACGCCCGACATCGACCTCGCCGTCACGCTTGGCCTCGGCTATCCGCACGGACCGCTGGCCTGGGGCGACCTGCTCGGGCCTCGCATCGTCGAGCGCGTGCTGCTCAACATGCATGCGCTGAGCGGGGATCCGCGGTATCGCGTGAGTCCGTGGCTCCGGCGTCGCGCCGCGCTTCAGGTGTCGCTACGCGCCTGAACAGCTACTGCTGCTTCACCACCACGCCGCCCTTCATCACGAACGACACCCGTGCCAGCAGCGCGATGTCCGTCAGCGGATTTCCCTGCACGGCGACGATGTCGGCCACCTTCCCCGCCTTCACGCTGCCGAAGTCCTGCGCCACGCCCAGCAGCGTCGCCGCATTCATGGTGCCGATCGTGATCGCGTCCATCGGCGTCGCACCCAGGATGTCCACCATGTACTTGAACTCCTCGCCGTTGCGACCGTGAATGTCGCTGGTCGCGTCGGTGCCGAGCGCGAACTTCACGCCCGACTGGTAGGCGTGGCGCAGGCGGGTGCGGCGCTCGACGGCGATTGCCGTGGCCTTCGCGATGGAGTTGGCCGGCACGCCCTTGCGCACGCCGTCGCTCACGATCTCCTCCAGAATGATCAGCGTCGGCACCAGATACGTGCCGCGCGACTTCATCGCCGTTATCGCCGCGTCGTCCACGAGGCTGCCATGCTCGATTGAGGATGCACCGGCGTTCACGGCCGCCAGCAGTCCGGCACCGCCGTGGGCATGCGCCATCACCTTCCGACCAAGGCGCGTTGCCTCATCGACCAGCGCCTTCATTTCGTCGTCGCCATACTGCGGGGCATTCACCGCGTCGCCGACCGACAGGATACCACCCGTGGCCACGAACTTGATCTGATCAGCGCCGTACTTCACGTTCTTCCGCACCTGCAGCCGAATGGCCTCGGGACCATCGACGATCGCACCCGTGCCCGGGATCATCAGGTTCGGGCTCCAGCCGTTCACGTCGGCGTGCCCACCCGTGCTGCCCAGCGACGGGCCGGATGCATGGATACGCGGACCGGGGATCAGGCCGCGATTCACGGCATCCCGGACCACGACGTCCACGTAGTCGGTCGAGCCGGCCTCGCGCACCGTGGTGAACCCTGCCTCGAGCGTTTTCTTCGCGTTGATCGCCGCGTAGATCGCGCCATGCGCCGCCGTCTCCTTCAGCACTGCTATGTCGCCACCGTCGTTGTCGATGGAGGTGATGTGCGTATGCATGTCGAAGAAGCCCGGCATGATGGTGTAGCCCGCGAGGTCGATCACCTTCGCCCCCGACGGCACGCGCACCTGCGACGCCGGGCCGACTGCGGTGATGCGCTCACCGGTGATCACCACCATCGGCGACTCGATCTGCGTGCCGTCACCAACGATCAGGCGTGTGGCGCGGATCACGGTCACCGCGGGCGACTGGGCGAGCGCCTGCTGGGCGACGACGGCGAGGGCAAGCAGCGCGTGCGTGATGCGCATTCGGACTCCGGGGTGTTGGTGGGCGTACTCTTCAACTGTAACGGTGCGCGCCGGACGCGGAATGCCGGATCGTCGCCCGCGTGCGACATCGGCCGGCGGACCGTCTTGTGCGAGCTCGGGGTGTACCGTCCGGAGCGTGTCGTGAGAACGAGTCGTGTGCACGATTCGTGGGAGCGAATCGTGCGAACGCGTGGGGTGCGCGTACGTGTGGTGGTGCTCGTCCCGCCTGCGGACACGTACCGTCGTTTCCGTCGTCCCCGCCCTCACTCTCATCGCTGCCCCGTGTCCCGCCTCTTCCGCTACATCCCGGCTCGTCTTCCGCTGCTCGCGATCGCCGCTGCGGTGACACTGGCGGCGTGCGGTCAGACGAGGCCGGATCATGTGAGCTTCGACGACACAGGCCTCGCGCAGAACGTGCTGGCGCTGGTGCCGCGTGCCACGTCATGGGCGCGATCGGAGCGGACCGACGCCGTGCTCCATCGCATCGAGCTGCGCGCCATGCCCGGTGCCGAACCCCCGACCGAAGTGCTGTACAGTTTTTTCTCGCACAGCTCGCGTGCGTTCATGACGGCCACCAGCGACCCGAAGCTCCCATGGTCGACCGCCGAGCCGCAGGACTGGCCAGAGACGCGTCCCATGCCCATGCCGCTGCCGCCAGTCACGATCGACTTTGCAACGGTCTGGAAACAGGCCAAAGCGCTCGGCATCTGGAACGTCAGCAGCGCGGTGCTCGAGGTGAACACGCGCAACGCTGCGCCGTATGTGTTCTGGTCGATCAATGGCGACACGAAGGATTTCCGCGAGCGGGGGTTGTACTTCGATGCGCTCACTGGCGAACGGCTGTACGCCCACACCGTGCTGGAGCCCACGACGTCAACGGAACAGGTCGAGGCGGTGACGTCGCGCTATCGCGGTGCATTGCGCGGCACCATGACGGGACTGAACGGGTGCAAGGACAAGGCGATCGGCGTGCCATCGGCCGATCCTGTCGTGTGCTTCGATCCGCAGCGCCGGATCTACCGCATCAACCGCTGATCGTGCCCCCGCTGCAGCCAGCGACCGCTGCCGCCTTCGTGTGTCGTCAGCATGACCCCGCACTCGATCGCTTGACCTTGTCACGACGAACGGACACCCGTTCGAGGACGCACGACCGCCGCGACGATTACCGTTCCTGCAGACGCCCCGAAGGCACTGGTGACCCCGACGAATGAATCGCATGCCCGACATCACGCTGGACTGGTTGAACACGCTCACCGGCTGGAGCGGCGCCATGAAGCTGGTCTACACCGCCGCCAGCGGCGACGAGGTCGCGTGCGAGTTCGAGGTCTCGGACCAGCACATGCAGCCCTTCGGCCTGGTCCACGGCGGCGTGCATTGCGGGGTGATCGAGACGATTACTTCAATCGGTGCGACACTGCACGTCAGGACGCACGGGCAGGAAGCGGTCGGCCTCGAGAACAGCACGTCATTCATCCGCGCCACGCGCAGCGGAAAGTTGCGTGCCGTCGCGCGGCCAATCTCGCGCGGTCGCACGAACCAGCTCTGGGAAGCGTGGATCCGCGACGATCAGGACCGGCTCGTGGCACAGGGCCGGGTGCGATTGCAGAACGTGGCCGCGTCGAACGCGCGCGTCGAGCCTCCGCTCGGATGATGCGCGCACGCACGAGTTTCGGCGTGCCCCCGCATCGCGTGCGCACATGAGCCCAGCCGTCGCAAGACGGAGCGCCGCGCGGCTCGCGCTGCAGTGGCATGCAGGCACAGGCACGCTCGTCGCGCTCACGGCGGCACTCACGCTGGCCGGCGCGCTGCCCGCACTCACCGTCCTCGGCGGAACCGCCGCGGCACCCGCGCTCACGCTCGCACTGGGCGACACCGCGGCGCTGCTTGCCGACTGGGGCGGTCGCGCAATCGTCTGGCCGCAGCTGCAGCAGCTCGCGCTGGAGAAACTCACGGGAATTGTGCGTGGCGCGGTGCTGCTGACGCTCACGGTCGGTGCCGCCACGCTGCTCGCGCTGCATCTGGCACGCACGGCGGCACGGAGCGGCGAAGTGATCGTCGCCCGCTCCGTCGGCGGATCACGGCGAGACATCTTCGGGTCGATGCTGCTGGAGAGTGCGGCACTCGCAGCCGTCGCCCTCTTCACCGGCGTGCTGCTCGCCCTGGCCGGCGTGGTGATGATGCGCGCAGCGTGGCCGGGACTCGTTGCACCATCCGACATTCTCCTCACCATCGCAGGCACGCTGGGTATCTCGGCCCTGGTGCTCGTCGCGCCGCTATTGATGGTACGGGCACTCGGCACCACCCGACTCGTCGACGATGACCGCCGCCCGCTCACGCTCATCATTCCCGCGCTGCAACTTGGGGCCGCGCTGGTGGTCCTCGCCGGCGGCGTGACACTGCGCGGCGTGAGCGTCACGCAGCAGCGGGCGTTCAGCGACCCGACACTGGCACGCACGATGGTGCTGAACGTCAGTGCCGACGAGCCGGATCGACTTGTGCGCGCGCAGCAGTTTGCCGCGTTCCTCGCGTCGCGGCATGCCGAGCAGCGGGGGGCGCTGGTGAGCCTCGCATCGAGCGGCGCACATCGCGGCATGGGCACGTCCGCGAACGTCATGTCGGACTGCGGCGCCTGCGACGTGAACGGCATACCATCGCGCTATCGCAGCGAGACCGTCGTGCATCACGCCGTGAGTGGCGACTCGTTCGCAGTCGCGGGCCTGCAGGTCGTGCAGGGTCGCGCGCTGGCTGATGCCGACCGATGGGACGCGCCGCTCGTCGCCGTAGTCAGTGAATCGCTGGCGCGCGAGCTGTTCGAGGATGGGCAGGCCGTGGGCAAGCGCATCCAGCTCGACCTGCTCGATGCCCGCTGGTTCGCGGTCGTCGGTGTGGTGCAGGACGCGCCGGTGCGCGGGTTCGGCAGCGCGGCGCAGCCGTCGATGGCGGTGTACGTGAGCGTGCTGCAGCAACCCGTCGCGCAGCTCGAGGTCGCGACGATCGATCGCATGCTCGCGACCGACGCCGTCCGCACGCTCGGTACACCGCGCGGCGAAATGACTTCGGTCGCGGCACACCTCGCACCCGAGCTGCGTGCGCTCCGCTGGTTCACCAGTCTGCTGCTTGCGATGGGCATCATCACCGCACTGATCGCGACCGGTGGCCTGATCGCCATGCTCCGCCTCTGGCTCGACTCGCAGCAGCGCGAGCTCGGCATTCGTCGCGCGGTCGGCGCCAGTCGCACAGCCATCCACCGCCTGGTGCTGGGACGCGCCGCGCTGGTGGCCGCGGGCGGCTCACTGTTCGGCGCCTGGCTCGGTCTGATCGCGTGGGACGTGCTGCCGCGCATCGTGCCGGGCGCGCCGGTGTGGGATGGACCGGTGGTCGTCGCCACGGCATTCGCGCTCTCCGCACTCACGCTCGGCATTGCCTGGTACATGGCGCACCAGTTCACGCGCACCCCGGTGGGGACGTTGCTGATCGACGTCGGCTAGCGCGTCGCGCGACGGCAAGTCGCCGCCGACTGCTCATCGAGGGTGGGAACGCGGTCGATCGTCGTTGGCATACGCGGCGGCGCGGGCATCGCTCCAGCACGCAGCTGGGGGCTCACGTATGGTGTGATGTGACAGCGCCGCGCCGACCGGGACGTGCCGCGCTGGCTTGGTCCGGCCTGCGCCACGGCGCATGGCCCACTCCGCACGCTCGTCGCACGCTCGTCGCGCAATGCCCGCCGTTCGCCGCCCTCATCCCGTCCACACATGTCCCGTTCGTTCGCGATGCTTTCCATCGCTGCCGTCGCTGCGCTGCTGGCACTGCCGGCCGGTGCCCAGCGCAACCGGCCCGCGCCGCAACCGTCGCCAGCCACACCCCCGCCCGCGGCCGCGCTCGACACCGCCAGCCTCGGCTCCCTCAGGTTCCGGTCCATCGGGCCATATCGCGGCGGTCGGTCCACGGCGGTCGCCGGCGTGAAGGGCTCACCCTTCCTCTTCTACTCGGGCAGCACCGGCGGCGGTGTCTGGCGCACGGAGGACGCGGGCCAGAGCTGGCAGCCGATCGCCGACAAGTTCTTCGGTGGCGTGATCGGCTCCATCGATGTCGCCGACAGCGACCCGAACGTGATCTACGTGGGCACCGGCTCACAGGATGTGCGCGGCAACTCGTCGACCGGACGCGGGATGTGGAAGTCGACCGACGCCGGCCGCACCTGGAGCTTCGTCGGCCTGCGGGAAACGGGTGCGATCGGGCGGATCGTCGTGCATCCCACCAACCCGGACCTGGTCTACGCGGCCGCATTGGGACACCCGTTCGGACGCAACACGGAGCGCGGCATCTTCCGCTCGAATAATGGCGGAAAGACCTGGGACCACGTCTTCGCCCTCAACGACTCGACCGGCGCCAGCGAGTTGGTCATGCACCCGACCAACCCGCGCATTCTCTACGCCGGCATGTGGCGAGCAGAGCGGAAACCATGGACCATGATTTCGGGTGGCGCCGAGGGCGGCGTATATCGCTCGGCTGACGGCGGCGAGACGTGGACCAAGGTCGCCGGCGGCCTGCCGACCGGGCTCGTGGGCAAGGTCGGCATCACGATCTCGCCTGCAAATCCGGATCGGATGTGGGCGATGATCGAGGCGGAGCCGCTTGGCGGACTGTACCGTTCAGACGACGCCGGCGTGAGCTGGTCGCGTGTCAACGCGGAGAACAAGATCCGGCAGCGCGCCTGGTACTACTACCGGATCGTGGCCGACCCGGTGAACGAAAGTCAGGTGTGGCTGATGAGCGTGCAGCTGCACAAGTCAGTCGACGGAGGCCGCACCTTCGAGGCAGTATCAATTCCGCATGGCGACACTCACGACCTCTGGATCAATCCGGCAAATCCGAAGATCATGGTGCTCGGCGATGACGGCGGATCCGTCGTCTCGCTGACGGGCGGTAAATCGTGGAGCAGCATGAACCTGCTGCCGACCGCTGAACTCTACGACGTGATCGTGGACCACGGCTTTCCGTATCGCGTCTACACCGCCCAGCAGGACAACACGTCCATCTCGGTGCCCGCCTGGCTCGACGCCAACACGCTGCACCCCATGAATGCATGGATGAATGCCGGCGGCTGCGAGACGGGGCCGGTCGCGCTCCATCCGGACCACCCCGACGTACTCTACGGCGGTTGCTACGGCGGCGCCATCAACCGCTACGAGCCGAAGCGCGACACGCGGCGCGACGTGATCGCCTACCCGCAGCAGCAGGTTGGCCAGAAGGGCTCCGCGCTCCGGTACCGCTTCCAGTGGGTTGCCCCGATCGTCGTGTCGACGCATGACCGGAACGTGGTCTACCACGCCTCGCAGGTGGTGCACCGCACCCGTGACGGAGGGCTGAACTGGACGGTGATCAGTCCGGATCTGACCACGAACGACAAGTCCACGCAGGGCATGGCCGGTGGCCCGATCAATGGCGACCAGACCGGCGTGGAAATGTTCAACACGATCTTCGCCCTCGCCGAAGACCACGCCGATGCCAAGGTGCTCTGGACCGGCAGCGACGACGGACGCGTGCACCTCACGCGTGACGGTGGAAGTTCGTGGCAGGACGTCACGCCGCCCGGCATGCCGAAGTTCGCCACGGTAAACCGCATCGACCTGTCGCGGCATGTGCCCGGGCGCGCCTACGTCGCCGCGCACCGCTACCGCCTGGACGACTACGCACCCTACGCCTGGCGCACTGACGACTACGGAAAGACCTGGACCCGCATTGCCGATGGCCGGAACGGCATCCCGGCCAACTACCCGGTCCGCGTGGTGCGCGAAGACCCGAGGCGCGCGGGCCTGCTCTACGCGGGAACGGAATTCGGGCTGTTCGTCTCGATCGACAACGGCGCCCGTTGGCAACCGTTCCAGCGCAACCTGCCGATCGTGCCGATCAGCGACCTGCAGCTCTGGAACGACGACCTGATCGTGGGCACGCAGGGCCGCTCGCTCTGGATCCTGGATGACCTGACGCCGCTGCAGCAGCTTGCCGCCGCGAAGCCGACGAGCCCGATGCACCTGTTCAAGCCGCGTGACGTGGTTCGTGCCGACCGCGGACAGGGTGGCGGCGCCGGCGGACGGGAGACACCCCTCGATGCACCGCCGAACGGCGCGGCATTTCACCTGCTCTTTGCAGACAGCATCAAGACACCATACACTGTCGAAGTGCGATCCAGCGCCGGAGCCCTAGTCCGCACCCTCACGACCGACACCACCGAGAGCCGACGCCGTCAACAGCCGGTGCTGCCGGTGAAGGTCGGTGCGCACGCGGTGATCTGGGACCTCACCTGGCCGGGACCGCTGATGGCACCGGATCAGGTGCTCTGGGGCTACACCGGAGGCATCCGCGTCGTACCCGGCGAGTACGAAGTTCGCCTGGTCACGGCCACCGCCACGCAGTCACACCGGTTCCGCGTGCTCGCCGACCCGCGCCTGACCGACGTGAGCGCCGCCGACTACACCTCGCAATTCGAGACGGCACGCCAGCTGCGCGACACACTGGAATCGCTGAACCGATCGCTCGAAACGATGCGTGGTGTACGCGCACAGGCATTGGCGAGCCTCGACCAGGCGACCAAAGCCGGCGTCGCCACCGACCTCGCCCCGCTCGCTGCATCACTCGGCTCGACCCTCGATTCGCTCGAATTGCTGATGACCGAGCCACGCATCAAGGTCACGTACGACGTGCTCCGCTTCGGCGGTCGCCTCGACAATCAGCTGGCCGAGACCTACGGAAACGTCACGGGAACCAATGGCTACATCCACGGGGGACCGGAAGGACCGCCGACCGGCGGTGCCGTCGCTCGCACGGGCGAGCTGGTCGGACAGTGGGCGCCGCTTCTGCAGCGGCTCGAGCAACTGCTGACGCGTGATGTGGCTGCCTTCAACGCCAGGGTTTCTGCGCTGGGCGTCGCACCGATCGTCATCCAGCGCCGCACGAAGTCAATCGCCTGACGGCGACGAGCAGGCGAACGCGCCTGATGTGACGTCGTGCACGGCGGCGGCCGCAACGACGGGATGCACCTGGATGGCACGTGGAATGACGAGAGCAACATGGCAGACCAGGGCCAAGCGGGGTGACGTGGCGATTCGCTGCGTCACCCCGTTCTTCGTCACGGTCCGCGCCATGGTCTGTACCGGTCGCGTCAATCCCGATTGACACACTCCCCATTCCGATACATCCTTCTGAATCGCCCTTTGATAGTCATTCTCAACCAAGTCGATGCGCCCGACCTTCCTGTTCTCCGCTCTCGCCGCGTCCGCGTACCTGTCACTCGCCGCCACCACAGGCCACGCACAGAACGCCACACCGACGCCGGCAGATTCGACGAAACGGGCGAGCACCACCCTCCAGCGCGTCCTGATCGCCGACTCGACACGCAGCCGACGGGCATACACCATCCGACGCACCTCCAGCGCGACCCGCACCAACACGCTCCTGCGCGACGTCCCGCAGTCGGCAACGATCATCACCCAGGCGCTGATTGCCGACCAGGGCATGCAAGGCATGGCCGACGTGGTCCGCTACATCCCGGGCATCACCATGGCACTCGGTGAAGGCCACCGTGATGCACCGACCATTCGCGGCAACAGCAGCACCGCCGACTTCTTCATCGACGGCATCCGCGACGATGCGCAGTACTTCCGAGACATCTACAACATCGAACGGGTCGAGGCGCTCAAGGGCTCAAACGCGATGGTGTTCGGTCGAGGCGGCGGCGGTGGTGTTCTCAACCGCGTCACCAAGAACGCGCAGTGGACGCCAACCCGCGCCACGACCCTCACCGGCGGCAGCTTCAACCAGCGACGCGCCACACTCGATGTCGGCCAGGGCCTGACTTCCGTCCTCGCAGCACGCCTCAACGGCCTTTACGAACACTCCGCGAACTTCAGGCAGGCCTCGGACAACGAACGCGTCGGCATCAACCCGACGGCAGCGCTGATGCTGGGCCGGACATTGGTCCGCCTGGGTTACGAGTTCTACAGCGATCGCCGAGTGGTCGACCGCGGCATACCGTCGCTGAACGGCGCACCGTCGCCAGCCCCGATCTCGACCTTCTTTGGTGACCCGGACGCGAGCCACTCGACCCTGTCGGCACACGCCGTGGCCTCGACCATCGATCACCAGATCTGGAAAGGAAACGCCACCATCGACGGCGTACAGTTCCGCAATCGCTCGCGCTTCATGCGGTACGACAAGTTCTACCAGAACATCTTTCCCGGCGCCGTCGATGCCAGCGCGACCACCGTGCAGTTGAGCGGCTACAACAACGGCACCGATCGCACGAACCTGTTCAACCAGACCGACGTCACGAGCACCATCACACGCGGCGCACTGCGACAGACACTGCTCGTTGGCGCCGAACTGGGCACCCAGCAGACCGACAACCTCCGCCGCACCGGCTACTTCGGCGCTGCCGGCAGTACGACCACGACGCTCAACGTGCCGTTCGCCTCGCCGATGCGCGCCACGCCGGCAGAGTTCCGCCAGAGCACCTCCGACGCGAACAACCGCACCACACTGACCACGCAGGCCGTCTACGCTCAGAACCAGATCGAGGTCGGCCCGCACGTGCAAGCCATCCTGGGACTGCGGCTCGACCGGCTGAACGTGGACTTCACCAACAAGCGAACCGGCGCGCAGCTCTCCCGCGCTGACAACCTCGCATCACCACGCGCAGGCATCGTCATCAAACCAGCGCAGCCCGTATCCATTTACGGCAGCTACAGCGTGTCGTTCCTCCCCAGCACCGGCGACCAGTTCTCATCGCTCACGGCCACCACCCGGACACTCGAGCCCGAGCAGTTCACCAATCGTGAAGTCGGCGTCAAGTGGGACGCCACACCCGGACTGGCCCTCACTGCTGCCGCCTACCGCCTGGATCGCACCAATACCACCGCACTCGATCCGATCAATCCCGTGATCATCGTGCAGACCGGAGCGCAGCGCACCACCGGCTGGGAACTCGGCATCACGGGAGCGCTCACCAGCCGCTGGCAGATCGCGGGTGGCTTCGCCAACCAGACGGCACGCATCACCAGCCGCACCGCGGCCGCCGCACCGGGACAGCGCGTCGCACTCGTGCCCCGCAACACCGTATCCCTCTGGAACCGCGTGCAGGTCACACGCCGACTCGGCGCCGGACTGGGCATCGTGCATCAGGACCGCATGTTCGCCGCGATCGACAACAGCGTGACCCTTCCCGCGTTCACCCGCGCCGACGCGGCGGCGTTCGTGACCCTCACGCGCACGCTGCGCGCACAGCTGAACATCGAGAACCTCCTCGACACCCGCTACTACGCCACTGCACACAGCAACAACAACATCATGCCAGGTTCACCGCGCATGATCCGGGTCGCGCTCCACGTCACGCCATGATCCAGATCGGGCCCTGATCTGCACGTTCGTGGTGTTCGGCACTCGTGCCCGCACCCAGCTACTGAACCGCCGCCCGCGCACGCTCCGCTTCCGCCGTGAGGTACCCGAAGCTCGCCCATTGCGACTTTGCGGCCACGATCCGCGTGAAGAGCGCGTCTGCTTCAGCCGTGCGGCCGTTGTACAGGTGCCAGTTGCCGACGCCGTAGGCCGTGGTGATGTCTTCGAGGTTGCCGTCGGCGCCGAAGTTCTTCAGCAGGTCCTGCTCGCGCAGCTCGCCCTTGTACAGCAGCAGCAGGCGGTGGTACGCGCCGTTTTCGATCACGTCCATCGACGCCGTGATCGGCGCCAGCACTGCAGCCGCTTCGGCGTCGCGGTGCAGGCGGCGCAGCGTCATGTAGAGCCAGTGACTCGTGGCCACCAGCATGTCGTTGTTACCCCTCGCTGCCGCCACGTCTTCGCGGTAGAACGGCAGCGCCTTGTCGAACTGCCCGCTGAGGTAGTAGGCAAGTCCCAGGTGATAGCGAATGTTGCCCTGCAGGGAGCTGGTCGGGATGTTGCGCGCGTTCGGCTGGCCATCGGGCTCCACCTGGTCCGGCGTGCCCTGCGTCAGTGCGTAGGCGCGCTCGAAGTCGGCGATCGCCTTCGGCAGCTGACGTGTGCTGAGGTAGCGATGCCCGCGGTGACGGAAGAGCCGCGCATCGCTCGGATGGGCCGCGATGCCCTGCGTGTAGATCTCGATCGCTTCGTTGAAGCGTCCCATGTAGGCAGTGCGGCGACCGAACCAGATGATCGAGTCAGCATTCGTGGGCGTTGCCGTGTATGCGCGACGTGCATCGGCGAGCTGCATTTCCATCTTCGCGCGCGCCGCGCCCTGCGGTTCCGGGCGATACAGCGGCTGCCCCGTCAGTGACGTCGCCTCGACGATGGTGCTGGTGCTGCTCCCCTTCAGGTGCCGGTCGAAGAAGGCGCCGATGCGATCGTGATAGTCGATGAAGTCTTCGGCTGTCGTGCCGGGCGTACCATGGCCGGAGTTCATGTAGTTCACCCACGTCACCGGCTTCCCCAGTCGGCGCAGTGCGTAGTACATCTCGCGTGTGTTGTCGGCCGGCACATTCGGGTCCTGCGCGCCCGTGACCAGCAGCAGCGGCGTCGTGATGCGATCGGCGAAGAAGATCGCTGACTGTGCGATGTACTTCTGCGGCGCTTCCCAGAGCGTCGCGCCGATGCGGTCCTGGCTCTTCTCCGCCGCATGCACGTTGCGCACGCCGAGTCGGGGCGAGTCGGTGTAGAAGCTCACCATGTCCACCTTGCCTGAAACGTTCACTGCCGCGCGGAAGCGCTTCGTCTGCGTGATCAGCAGGTTGGTGGCGTAGCCGCCATAGCTCGTGCCGTAGACACCCAGCCTGGCCGAGTCGGCGATGCCGGCGTCGATCAGCGCATTGGCGGCGGCCGTGACACCCTTGAGCCAGGCCTCGCCCGGATATCCCGTCTCGAATCCGACCGACGGCTTCACCACCACGTATCCCTGTGATGCGAGCACGTTCAGCGACGCGTCGAAGGTATCGTCGAAGAAATCCTCGTACACGCTGAACAGCGTCGGGTACTTCTTCGTCGCCACATGACCCGCGGGCAGGTAGACCACACCATAACGCGTGGCTCCGTCGGCATCGCGATACGTGATGAGCTTCGTGCTCGCGAGCGTCTTCGACGCGAGCGTCGGGTTGAGCGTCGTCAGCTGCCGCGCGTTCTGCATGGCCGCATCGGCCGCATGGAGATCCTGCGGGCGGTTGCCGTCGCCACTCGAGAAGATCAGCACGTCACCTGATCGCGACAGTCGCACCGCACCGTAAAGTCGCGCATCCTTCGCGAGCGTCTCCAGCATGCTGCGTCGACGATCGAAGCGCACGACACCGCGCTCCCACGTGCTGCGCGATGCGTTCGACAGGTACACGAAGCGACCGTCCTCGCTCCACGCCACCGGCAATACGCGCGGTGTCGTCAGCACCGTGTCGTTCGTGGCCACCACCATCGTCATCGCACTGCGATCCACCGGCGCGATCCACAGTCCTTCAGCATTCGAGACCAGCAGTGCATCACCCACCGGCGACCAGCGCAGCACGCTGAATCGCACCGCCGTTCGCGCGGCGCGGCCGGACGCGGTGGTGTCGGCCGCCAGGCGGGCAGCAGTCGCCGAATCGGGGCCGGCGACCTGACGCGGCACCGTGTCGCCGATTGCACGCGTGAACACGCGACCGTCACGCGCGTATGCCACGCGACGGCCGTCGCGCGACCAGATCGGCGACGATATACCCTTGCTTGTCGGAAGCACGATCATCGGCGCGCCGCCGCTGACCCGGCGCGCCATCAGCTTCGTCTCGCTGCCGAAGATCACGTCGTAATCGGTCTTCTTCGTGACGTCGTCGGTCCACGTGACCAGCGAGTCGTCCTCGGTAAGCTGGAACTGTGCGTACATGCCCATCGGCAGCAGCTCCGTGGCGCGGCCGCTGGTGACGTCGATGGTGTGGACCGTACGCACGTTGCCCTCACGACGCAGCTTGTCCCACGTCAGGAACGCATCGCTTCCGTCCTGCACGAACACCGGACCACGTGTCATGCGCGCGAACTCCGCCGCGGCTGCGCGCTTCCACGCCTCGGTGCGCAGCGCCACCACGATCCGAGTGCCGTCATTGCTCCACTTCAGGTCACTGTTCTCGGCCACGTAGAATCCGGCCGGCACCGGCAGTGTGCGTGTGCGGCCGGTGGCACGGTCCCAGATCACCGGCTCCAGCCTGTCGTCACGCAGCATGAGGGCGCCGACCCGTGCGGCATCGGGTGACCAGACCGGAGATCGCACCGTGCGCGGTGTCGGAAAAACATCGCGCGCGCTGCCGTCACGCGTATCGATCACACGCAATCGCGAGGAGCTCACGCGCAGATATGTCGGATCGGTGTCGCGTCGATAGTCCACACCCAGCCCGTCGCGTCGCGACGCGATCGTGGTGAGCAGCCAGCGGCCATCATGTGAGAGGTCATTCACCTGCGCCGTGACGACATCCAGCGCGTCGTTGGCGGTAAAGGCGGTGCGCGTCGGCGACTGCGCGCTGAGCTTCGGTGCGGCAGCGAGGAGCAGCAGGAAGGCGGATCGTGTGTGCATCGGTCCCTGTGGCTTCGAGTGGGTCGAACAGGCAAAGCATAACCTGCAGCGCCGCTCAGGCTGAGCGCCGTGCGCCGCAGTCCGGCACTCGTACCGGCAGTTGCATCGGTTCAGGCATCGAACACTTCAACGGCTTACACGCAGAATTGCACCGTCGCAGAACAGCCTCGGACGGAGAACTGCAGTGCAACCATCCGCAGTCACTGCTCACCCTCGCCTCTCGATGACGGGCAGTGACCAATTTTTCGGGCACGGCCCGCGCGGGGCCGCGGTCAGCGATCCAAGATGCCGTTGCCGATGCTGTCGCCGTTGCCGTCGCTGTCGCTGTGACCGTCAGGACGCCGCTCCATTTCAATCACGACGTCGACGCATCGACAGCCTTCACCGAGCGCGCAGCACGACGGCCGAGTGCGCGAGATGCGCGGCGAATGGCGAGCGCGATACCTGTCACCACGAGCACGATCGAAGCGAGCGTGACCAGCCCGGCCCAGGTCTGACCGAACAGGCCGAGCACCTCACCGGTGTGCGTGAACCGCAGAACGTTGCGAACCTTGCGGCCCGTGGTCAGGCTGTCGAATGGCTGATACCTGGCGAGTTCGCCGGTGGCAGACGAGAACTGAACCGTCGCGCGGTACTGCGGTTGTGCGCCCGTGCCCTTGTCCAGCGTCACGGTGGTCGTCTTCGCATCGGGCTTGGGCAGCTGCACCGTGACCGCGCGCCACTCCGGCATCAGCGCCACGGCCGCAGTCACCATGCCGGCATACGTCACCGGAGCCGAAGGCGGTGTCGCGCCCGAGTCGGCCGGCGCCGCGGAACGTTTCGAGGCAGCGGGGGCGATTGCAGCAGCGGTGCCCGATGTGCCTGTGCCCGATGTGCCTGCGCCCGCCGCAGCGCCGCCCGGTGGCGTGCGCGGTGGCGGCGCCTCGCCAACGATTCTGTAGACCAGGTCACTGGCCCACGGGTAGCCGATCACGCTGCCCGACGCGACGATCGCGATCAGCGGCAGCGCGCTCCAGATGCCAAGCACATTGTGCCAGTTGAAGTCGCGCGCCTTGCCGGAGAGCCCGCCGCGGAACCAGAGCACCGCACGCACCTTGATCCAGCTCAGGCTGCGCGGCAGCCAGAGCACCATGCCCGTCAGCACGAGGACCAGGAACAGCAGGTTCGCCGCACCGGTCACTGACTTCAGGCGCGCACGATTCTCGCCCGTGCCGGCCATCCAGCGGTGCCAGTCCTCGACATCGCGAAAGAATGTGTGCGCCGCCAGACTGCCGGCACCAAGTACCGCACCGGTGCCCGGGTGCAGAAACAGGTTGCCTTCCCGTCCAAATGCCACGAGCGCAGGCTCGGCCGCGTCAGCGCGCAGCGTGATGGCGGATGGCGTCTTGCCGCCATTTGCGATCGTGGCGAGAGCCAGTAGCGAGTCTGCCGGGATACGCTGCGAAACTGGCGCACTGATGGCCGGTAACTGTCGCAAGTCAGCCCAGTGCGCAAGCTGCTTCTCATACGTCAGCAGCACCCCCGTGACCGACAGGAGCAGGATGATCGCGCCTGCGACGACGCCAGCGACGAGGTGCAGCCAGAACAGGACAGTACGAAGCATCACGAGAAAGCAGGGGTGATTGAACGAGGCGGCGATATGCAGCAGAGCCGACGATGGCGGGCAACATGTCAACGTCCGGTGAATTTTGTACGAGCGGCAAGAGGGCTGCGTTGGGCCGCAATTCCTCGCGGTTGCGATCAACCCGACAGTCCGCCTGTGTGGGGCCGCAGTAACTTGGCCGCATGCGTCTTCCCTTCATTCTCGCCGGTGCCGTCAGTTGCTTCGCGGCCTGTGGAACTCCGGCCCCCGTACTACTGGCGCCCAACCCGCTGCCGCCCTCGATCCCGCTGATGGTTGGCCCGGAGCAGGTCATCATCGCGCTCAAGTACATCGATGGTCTGGTCGGCACGGGCGCTGCGCTGCAGCCGCGGCAGTGCGTGTACGTGCAGTACACGGGCTGGCTGCGCGACGGCACCAGGTTCGACTCGTCGCGCGACACCATGCCCGGTGGCAGGCCGCGCACGCCGCTCGTGATCCCGCTGGGACGCGGCATGGTGATTCCCGGCTGGGATCTCGGCTTCGAGGGCATGAGGGTCGGCGGGCAGCGTCGACTCTTCATTCCGTACGCGCTCGCCTACGGCGAGAATGGCCGGCCGCCCGTCATCCCGGCGCAGTCTGACCTGATCTTCGACCTGGAGCTCATGGCTGCTGCCGACACGCTGCCTCGACCCGAGAGCATGAGTGCACAGCGCCGCGGCGTGCCGTGTGCGCCATGGGAATCAGTGAAGGATCAGGTCGCGCCACCCACGATACCGGCAGCGCCGAAGCAGCCGTAGCGGCTGCGCCGGTCGGCGCGCACGATCGTGCAGGTCACCACCGCTCACGCCGCCGATGCGTCGACGGGCGACTCGGTCCGACGCACCGGTCGCGGTGCGGCGGCCCGGCGGCGCTCGTGCCACATGCCGAGTGCTCGATACAGCAGCGGCAGCACGAAGAGCGTGAGCATCGTGGACGTCACGAGCCCACCAATGACCACCGTTGCCAGCGGGCGCTGCACCTCGCTGCCCGGTGAAGTGGACAGCGCCATCGGCACGAAGCCCAGGCTCGCGACCAGCGCCGTCATGATCACGGGACGCAGTCGATCGGTCGCACCGAGCTTCACCGCGTCGTCGATGCCATGCCCGGCGTGCCGCAGCGCATTGATCGCGGAGATCAGCACCACGCCGTTGAGCACCGCAATGCCGAACAGCGCGATGAAGCCGACGCTCGCGCTGAGGCTCAGGTTCAGGCCGCGCAGCCACAGCGCCGCCACACCTCCGACCAGCGCGAACGGCACGTTGGTGAGGATCAGCGCCGTCAGCCACCAGTCACGGAACGAGGCGTAGAGCAGCCCGACGATCAACATCAGCGCCAGCGGCACCACGAGGCGAAGCCGCTTCATGGCGCGCTGCTGGTTCTCGAACTGGCCACCCCACTCCAGGAACGTGCCCTGCGGCAGCGTGACCTCGCGTGCGACGCGCGCCTGCACCTCGGAAACGAAGCCGCCCAGGTCACGTCCACGCACGTTCGACAGCACGAGCGTGCGACGCTGCGCATCCTCGTGACCGATCAGCTCGGGACCGGTGCCCGGCTCCACATCCGCAACGGTGGACAGGGGCACCAGCGCGCCGCCCGGTGATCGCACGATGAGTCGCGAGAGCGCAGTGAGATCGTTGCGCTGTGCATCGGGATAGCGCACGGCGACACCGATGCGACGCGGGCCCTTCACCAGCTCCGTCGCCGTCTCCGCACCGAGCGAGTAGTTCAGCGCATTCCGCACATCACCCACCGACAGGCCGTACTGCGCCAGTGCATCGCGACGCGGCGTGACGCGCACCTGCCCTGTGCCTTCGCTCACCTCGACACCCACATCGGCGCTGCCCGGCGTGCTCGCGAGTACGCTGCGGATGCGTGCTGCGATCTGTCCGTTCTTCTGCAGGTCCGGCCCCACGACCTTCACACCAAGATCGGTGCGGATGCCACTCTCCGCCTCATCGAGCCGCATCGCAAGCGGCTGCGTGAACGACACCCAGAGTCCCGGTACCTGCGTCAGCGCCGAGTCGAATGCGGCGACGAGACCGTCGGGATTCTTTGCCGTGGTCCACTCGTCGCGCGGCTTGAGGATCACGTACAGGTCGCCCTCGTACAGGCCCATCGCTTCGGTTGCGAGATCCGGGCGGCCCTCCTTCGTCACCACCGTCAGCACTTCGGGAAAGCGCTTCACGACTCTCTCGGCCAGCAGCGACAGCTTCGTCGCATCCTCGAGCGAAATGCTCGGCGTGCGCCGCGTGTTGATGAGAATCGCGCCTTCGTCCAGCTTCGGCATGAACTCGCTGCCGATGCGCGTCAGCGAATAAATGGACACGACGATCAGCACGACTGCCGTACCGACGATCGGCGCACCATGTCGGAAGGTCCAGAGTAGCGATCGACGGTACCGGTCACGCAGACGCTCCTCCACCGCGACCGGCTTCGAGTGCACATGCGTGAGCAATGCCAGCGATGCTGCGGGCACGTACACCAGCGCCAGAACCAGCGAGCCAAGCACCGCACAGACCACTGTGAATGCCATCGGCTTGAACATCCGGCCTTCCATGCCTTCCAGCGCGAAGATCGGGATGTAGACCGCGACGATGATCGCGATGCCGAAGAGGATGGGGCGACCGACTTCCACTGCGGCGTCGCGAAACAGCGCGAAGCGCGCGGCCGAGCCGACGTCGCTGCCATCACCGGCTTCCGCGGCCTTGTGCAGGCGAGACACGAAATTCTCGACCATCACGATCGCACCATCGACGATCAGGCCGAAGTCCAGCGCACCAAGCGACATCAGGTTGGCCGAGTAGCCGTAGATGTACATGCCGCCGAAGGCGACCAGCATGGAGAGCGGAATCACCGAGGCCACGATCAGCGATGCGCGCACGTTCCGCAGGAACGCAAACAGTACCAAAATCACCAGCAGGCCACCCTCGACGAGGTTGCGCGTGATTGTGGTCGTGGTGCGGCTCACCAGCTCCGTCTGGTCGTAGAATGGCGTGATCTTCACATGCGCAGGAAGGGCGGCGCGCACTTCATCCAGTCGCGCCGTCACGCCGTCGATCACCGTGCGCGAATCCTCGCCTTGCAGCTTGAGCACCATGCCGGCGACGACCTCGTGCTCGCCATTCAACGTGACGGCGCCGAAGCGCGGCAGCGATCCCTGCGACACGACGGCCACTTCGCCGATCTTCACGGGCACCCCGCCCGGCGCAGGAATCGCGATGTCGCGGATCTGGCTGGTGTCGCTGATGCGGCCGACGCCGCGCACCGTGTAGCGCGTACCGGCGCTCTCCAGGTATGCACCGCCGAACGACAGGTTGTTCGCTGCGAGCGCGTCGTGCACGTCGGCGAGCGTGAGGTTGCGCGCGGCCAGCTTCGCCGGATCCACCTCCACATGCAGCTGTTCGACGCGCCCGCCCCACGAATTCACGTCGCTCACGCCGGCCACGGTGCGCAGGCGCGGACGGATGGTGTAATCGTGCAGCGCCTTCAGTTCGATGAGCGACATGGAGTCGCTGGACACCGTGTACTGGTACAGCTCACCCATCGGCGTGGACACTGGTCCCAACTGCGGCTCGACTCCAGGCGGCAGCATGCCCTTTGCCTCCGCGAGCCGCTGCTGCACCAGCGTGCGCGCAAAGTAGACGTCGGTGCCATCGGGAAACGGTACCGTGATCAGCGAGATGCCCGACTTCGACACGGAACGCACACCGGTCACGCCCGGCAATCCCATCAGCGTCGACTCGAGTGGATACGTGACGAGCTGCTCCATCTCCTCCGGTGCGAGCCCGGGCGCCGTGGTCGCCACATCCACGCGCACGCCGGTGAGATCGGGAAATGCGTCGAACGGAATCTGCGTGAGAGAGAAGATGCCGAACAGCATCATGATCCCGACGCCGAGTGTGACGGCGCCGCGCTGTCGCAACACGAACTCCATCAGTCGTTTCACTGCGGCGCGCCTGACTCGGCGGCGGCTCGTGCATCACGCTGGCGCAGGATCTCCGCCTTCGCGAGCGATGCACCACCCGTCACGACCGGCGCACCTACCGGCAGGCCGATGAGCACCTCCGCCAGGCCGCCAGAACGCCGACCCACACGCACCCGATGCGCCTCGAGCAACAATCCCGCGCCACGCGTCACGCCGGTGACGACGATCGTGTCACCCTCGAAATCCTGGATCGCACCCACGGGCACCGCCGTCACGCTGTCGCGCGCGAGCCCGAACAGCTCAGCCGATGCCGACATCCCGCTTCGCAACTCGCTGCCGCGATCGCCCACCGACGCAAACACGTCTGCGGTGCGCGACAGCGAGTCGAGCGCCGGTGCCACTCGCGTGACGCGCGCGGTGAACGAGCGACCCGGAAACGCCGGCACCGAGAAGCGGACCTCCGAGCCAACCCTGGCCGCAGCAAGGGCCGCTTCCGGCACACGCATCTCCAGCAGCACGGCATTGCTGCGACTGACCATGATCAGCGACGACCCCGGTATGACCACCGCACCCGGCACGGCGCTGCGCGAGACCACCACGCCGTCGAACGGCGCGCGTACAATCACATCCTCGGGATCGATGCGACTGCTCAGCGGCCCGGGCGCACGCAGGTGCGCGACCATTTCCGATGCGCGCTCGTACTCTGCCGCCGCGCGGCGCCGACCCGCCTCGGCCGCCACCTTGGCCGCGCCTGCACGTTCCACATCAGCCTGCGAGCCAGCCTGCGCCACGAGAAGTCGTTCGCTGCGTGCGGCCGCCGCACCGGCCAGCTGCGCAGCGTTGTCCGCCTCGATGCGACCGGCGTTCGCCTGCTGCAGCGCGTTGTGCGCGGCGGTGAGCTCGTGACTGTGGATCGTGACCAGCACCTCGCCGCGCCGCACGCGATCGCCCACCTGCACGAACACTTGTGTCACGCGTCCCTCCACGATGGAACCAAGCGCCTGCGTACCGACCGGATCCAGGATGACGCGCGCCGGCAGCTGCCATGCATCACGCCAGGCCACACGCGTCGCCTGACTCACAGTGATGCCGGCTACCGACAGCGCCTCGGGCGCGACCAGCGCGGTGTCGCGCGGCACCACTGTTTGCGCCGCAGCAGGCAACGGCGTGGCGGCCGGCGTACCACCACCGCAGGCGCCAAGCAGCAGGAGGCAGCCGGCGAACGCGCTGTGTGCGACACGCGGCGACTGGTGTGAAGATGCGGACGGATTCATGGCGTTCACTTCATTGCGGTGTCATGGTGTAGCCCGCGGCGTCGATGGGAAGACCGAGCGCGCGCAGCAGGTCGATGCGGGCCATGTGAACGTCCGCCGCCGCACGCAGCGAGGCGATGCGCACATCGGCGCGCACACGCTCGGCATCCAGCAGCTCGAACAGCGGAATGGCGCCCTCGCGGTAGGCTGCGGCAGCGATCGAGGCCACCTGCGTGCCGCGCGCATCGAGGTCGCGGAGCCCGCCGCCGCCGACGCCGGCGCGATCGTACTCTTCCAGCAGCGTACCGTAGGCACGCGCCGCCGCGATGACGTCGGCATCGACGGATGACTCTGCGGCGCGCAGCTCGCTCTGGCTGATCAGCAGGTCACCGCGCGCCCGCTCGCGGTTGCCGGCGTTGCGGTCGAAGAACGGCACGGCCACGCCAATTTGCACGGTGCCTGTCTGGAATCCCGATGTGCGCTTGCTGCCCACCTGCATGCCGAGCGCGGGGAACACGCCCAGCCGTTCCGCGAGCTGCCGTCGTGACGCCTCGTCGACCCGCGCGCGGGCTGCGAGCAGTTCCGAGCGGCGCGAGCGTGCCTGGGTCAGCAGCACTTCCAGCGCAGGCGCGGCGTGTGTGGAATCGACACCCATCGACGCGCTGGGACGCGGCACACTGTCGAACGGCATGGCCAGCGCCCGCGCGAGTGCACCGCGCGCGCGCTCGAGCTCGGCTCGTGCAGCGGACTCGGACATTCGCGCACGATCCGATTCGAGGCGTGCCCGCAAGGCAGCGCCTTCCGGCACCTGTCCCTGACGCGCGCGCTCGGATTCGATACGCGCAATCGTGTCCACCGCCAGCCGTTGCATTGAGGCGGCATCGCGCAGCGCGAACGCCAGCGCCGTGCGCCAATACGCGCGCGCAACCTCGTATTCCACGTCGCGCGCGCTGGTCGCGGAATCGGCGATGGCGCGACGGGCGGCGAATCCCGAGGCGGCGCGGAGTGCGACGCGGCGGCCGTAGACATCCACCGGCATGCCCAGCGACATGAACTCGTCGCGCGGAAGCGGACTGCCGTAATTCTCCTTGCGCCACTCGAAAACGGGATTCGGCAGCGCCGACTCCTGCCGCGCCGCGCCGGTGACCGCCCGGCGGCGACCGCCGGCCGCGACCAGCAGCGGATGCTGGCGACGGGCGAGCGCGGCGGCATCGGCGAGCGTGAAACGCGGCACGGTACCGTCGCGCGTGGCAGATACCTGCGCGCTTGTGTACGCGGGCACGAGACAGCTGGCCGCCACGAGAAAAACCGTCACGCGACCCCGGTGCACCGCCCGTACCACTGTTCCCGTCATTCGCATGCGTTGAAGGTAGGGCAGGTCGGTGGGACGCTGCGTCAGGACACGGTTGGCGCGCCGCCCTTCGTGGCACTACGATGGCGAACGGACACCCGTTGGTTCGTGCCGACACCGCGCCGCGCGTTTGCCAGGATGCTCGGCACGTCACGACACCCGTAATCGCCACCGCCGATCACGTTCGCCTTCAACCCGCCGTCTGCATGACCGACCGCCGACATCTCCGCACCTGCACTCTCTGCGAGGCGATGTGCGGCGTGGTGATCACGACCAGCGGGCCACGCGTGACCGGCATCCGCGGCGATCCCGACGATCCGTTCAGCAAGGGGCACATCTGCCCGAAAGCCGTGGCGCTGCAGGACATCCACGACGACCCCGACCGGCTGCGCCTGCCGATGCGGCGCACGGGCCGCGAGTGGCACCCGGTGTCGTGGGACGAAGCGCTGGACGAGGCGGCGACGCGACTGACCGCGGTGCAGCAGGCACATGGCCGCGACGCACTCGCAGTGTACCTCGGCAACCCGACGGTGCACTCGCTGGGTGCCATGCTCTTCGCGCCCGGTCTCGTGCGCGCGCTCCACACGCGGAACCGCTACTCTGCGACGTCGGTGGATCAGCTGCCACACCACGTGGCGGCAATGACCATGTTCGGCCACGCGCTGCTGATCCCGATCCCGGACATCGATCACACGCAGCATCTGCTCATCTTCGGCGCCAACCCTGCGGCGTCGAACGGCAGCCTGATGACCGCGCCGGGCGTCTCGGACCGCATCAAGGCAATCCGTGCGCGGGGCGGTCGCGTCGTCCTGATCGACCCGCGGCGTACCGAAACGGCAGCGCTGGCAAACGCGCATCACTTCATCCGGCCCGGCACCGACGCACTGCTGCTGCTGGCGATTCTGCACGTGGTGTTTGCCGACGGCTCCGTGCGCGTGGACCACCACGCGTCGTACCTGAACGGGCTGGACGACCTCCGCGCACTCGTGTCGCGCTTTCCCCCGGCGCGGGTCAGCGCAGTCACGGGCATCACGGCCGACACCATCTCGACCATCGCCCGGGATTTTGCCGCAGCGCCGACGGCGGTGGCTTACGGTCGCGTTGGTGTATCGATGCAAGAGTTCGGCGGGCTAGCCTGTTGGTTGATCTCGGCGCTCAACGTCGTCACCGGCCGACTGGATGTGCGCGGCGGCGCCATGTTTACCAGACCGGCAGTGGACATCCTGAAGGCCGACCAGCGTTCCCCCGATGGTCTGCGGTTCGGACGGTGGACGAGTCGCATCCGCGGCCTCCCGGAGTTTGCGGGCGAACTGCCGGTGTCGGCTTTGGCAGAGGAGATCGAGACGGCGGGGCCGGGCCAGGTGCGCGCGCTCCTCACACATGCCGGCAACCCGGTGCTCTCCACGCCGAATGGACAGCGGCTGGAGCAGGCGATCGCATCGCTCGAGTATTACGTCGCCATCGACTTCTACCTGAACGAAACCACGCGACATGCAAACCTGATCCTGCCGCCCACCTTTGCGCTGGAGCGGGATCACTACGACCTGGTCTTCCACACGCTCGCCGTTCGCAACACGGCAAAATACTCGCCCGCAGTGTTCGAGCGGCCGGACGACGCGCGGCATGACTGGGAGATCCTGAACGGGCTGACATGGCGCATGACCGGCACGCGAGCCGCACGCGTGAAGGCGGCGGCACTGTCGCTACTGACGCCGCGCCGGATGGTGGACATCGGCTTGCGGCAGGGTCCATACGGCACCGGATTTCGCCCGTTCGGTGGTGGGCTGCGCATGCAGACGCTGGAACAGCAGCCGCATGGCGTGGACCTGGGACCGTTGCAGCCAGCACTGCCGGGGAGGCTCAGGACAGCCGATCGACGCATGCAGCTGGCGCCGGCACTGCTCCTGGCCGACGTGGACCGGCTGGAGGCCACACTCACCTCCACGCACCTCTCTACGTCCGGCACGCCGCGCGCCACGGCGCTGGCGACGCTGTAGGCGACATCCGGGTAATCCACGGACTCTTCTGAATGGCAGCCGAAATCATCCACCTCCCAGTTGAGGGACAGCATAAAGTCACTCAGGAGTTCTTTAAGGCGATAGCCAGCTTCGTCGCAACCAATTGCCACGCGCCCTTTGAGCGTCATCTCGAGAGCACCAGTCTGCTGCACTCGCGCAACCAGCTCCGATTCACCACGAGAGATACCCCCCATCCACGACGAAATCGCTGCCGGTAACGTAACTCGAGGCCTGAGATGCCAGAAACAGAATCATGTCCGCGATCTCCGAGGGTCGCGCCAATCGCCAGCAGATCAGTCAGCAACTCGACCCCGACACCCGCATTCCACTCGTGTCGATGTTCGGCAATCAGTTCCCGATCTCGGTGTTCTTCGCGCTCGGCGGCGCTGCACTCGTCGCGTTTCTCCTCACTCGAACTGTCTGGGGCTTCCGGTTGCGGGCGCTCGGCCACAACGAACGCACGGCGCAACGCGCCGGCGTGGCGGCGTCTCGGTACGGGGCGGGTGCGCTGCTGCTGGGTGGCGGGTTCGCTGGACTTGCGGGCGGCCTCATGCTCGCCGGCGGTGACCTCGACGCGGTCCCGTTCCTCGCGTCGTGGGGCGGGACCGACGCCTCGCTCGAGCGCCGCGACCCCAACGGCCCGAGCACGAGTGCGGCCAA
>ENA-OFCF01000138-OFCF01000138.1-metagenomes-genome-assembly--contig:-NODE-138-length-36051-cov-19.188271_pt1 | contig 36051 bp, 31 predicted proteins | sample MGYA00153387_OFCF01 | MGnify analysis MGYA00153387 | reverse complement strand
CATATAATCGCGACAAGACAGGGGGCGATCCGAACGATCGAATCGATTAACCGAAGCGTATTGGCCCCACAAGGGCTAATCATGATTTTGGGATTTTGGGATGGACAGGGTTCTTGTGGATCTCGTTCATCCTATTTCTCATCTGAGCGATTAAAATTGAGTAAGCTCGCGATAGTAGGTCAGGTATTGAATATGAGTATTAGAGAAAAAATTCTTCAAGAAACTGAAAACACCCCCGATCGAATTTTGATTGAGGTCTTAGATTATTTACAATATCTGAAAATCAAGCACCAGCAAGGGATGATGGAGACTGCTTTGCTCAGTGAAACGATCCTCGCGGAAGACTGGTTAAAGCCAAAAGAGGAAGCTGCATGGCAAGAGTTGTCGTCGGTGATGTCGTTTTTGCTCAATCATCATCACTAATCAACTGACTGCTTTTCATGCCACTATGCCACTGATACAATCGGTTTAAATGCTGCTCTATTCGAGCAACTTCTTGGATTTGTATCGATGCATAAATTATACATTCTTCCTGCTCAAGACGCATCTGCTCAGAAACTTCGGCCTCACGATCCATTGCTTCAGCGGCGGCTTTCCATTCTAGTATGCGCGTTTTTTCTGGGTGAGGAGTTCCTGTACGGAGACTATCTATAGCATCTTCATGAACGCACCAATATTGCTCATTCGATACATAAGGATACAGTAAAAATTCGCACTGTTCGATTAAATCAGGAGGAAGTACAACTCGCTCTCGTTCAAAGGCTCCCCCATGACCATCTCGATCGAACGGGCAATCTTCAGCACTCCACATATAATCAAGATAGCCAAAAGCACGACGATAGCCTTCGACTGTATTCTCATAGCGCAAATGTGGATGCTGAGAAGGATAACCCTTTCCAGCATCAGGAGCTAGAAATACAATAAATTTTCCCCCTGTGAGTAAGGGAAGATGCTTGTACCAACTATGAACATCCCGAAGATGCTCAACAAACGCTTGATGTTGCTCTCGTGAAGGTAATGGAAGCGATCGTATTTCTGCTTCAGAAAAAATTATTAAATTCGTTTTATTTTCCAATTACGTTCTCCTAAGATAATAGTTTTTATGAACAAAATCTACTCAACCCCACCAGCATATATCGATCTGGTTTCGTGAATGATAATGTTCGTTGGCGAAGCCTTTCGGAACGAAATCGGTTATTGGTGGGTGAGGGCGAGTTCGATCGAGATTTTGAGAATTATGCGGAATCGATCGCATAAACAAAGCCATCTACGAACCCGTGCAGGCGAATATGTGGGTGGGGATTCGACTACCTACAGCGAGCGCGGCTACGCCAACGATCGCAATTTAATCCATCTGATTCATAAACTTCATCATGACTGCCAATATCAACTAACTCAAGCGATCGCGATCTTCTATCGATAAGCTGCTAAGTGAATCAACTATTTCTTGAAAATCATCATTCATCTCCTGCTTATAATTTATAAGTTTTCAACCTGAGATCGATCGCTTGAGTTCGTTGATATCGGCAGAATATTTCAATTCGCCTCGTTGTTCTTCCTTCCGTGCTAACTCAAAGTTTTTATACATATCTTCTCGACGTTCTTCTCGAAGATATTGCTTCAACAACATTTGCAGCTCCTCTTTTTCATCGATCGAGAGATCTTTTACAGTTTCGACTAAATCACTGAAAGTCATAGTTTTGTTCAAAGCATAGGTTTAAGTTTATTTTACAAGTAATCGAACCTACCCAACCCCGCCACCATATATCCCTCTTCTGTCACTCTCCCCAGAGCATAATCCCCCACCCTTGCTGCATAGGCTTTTCTCAAAAATCTCCACGATTGAGCTATCGATCGCTAAATAAAGCTTCAAAACTTTTTGAGGTCGGGCTTGTAGCGATCGCCTTCGATTTTTAGTTAAGGAGAGTGACAGAAGAGGGCTATACTAACCACGGCTAGTAACTAGACTTTTTTTGAGTGTGGATTATTGGCGATCGAAGATCAAAGCAAGGCAAAGAATGCTATGGTCAAGGGGTCGGATTGAAGAGAGCGAGCCTAATGTTGAGAATAAACTTTGTCCAAGAAGATATTGAAAAGCTGCACTACCAGAGGTATCGTCATCCACATCCATTAGTCCAAAAAAAGATGGAAGCTATTTATCTGAAAAGTCAGGGAGTAAAGCACCAAAATATTTGTAAGTTGTGTCAAATTTCCAAAACAACTTTGACAAAATACATTAGACAATATCAGAAAGGAGGAGTAGAGGAACTCAAAAAAAATGAATATAAAGGACAAGCAAGTGAATTAAATCAATATAGTGGACAAATTGAAGAATATTTTAAAATCCATCCAGCATCAAGCGTTTCAGCCGCAAGTGATGCGATCGAAAAAATAACTGGCATTAAAAGGAGTCCAACACAAATTAGAGAATTCATGAATAGAATAGGACTACGGTGCTTAAAAGTAGGGTATGTGCCGGGAAAGTCACTAGAACCAGAAAGAATAAAAGAGGTGGAAGTCTATAGAAAAGATAAGCTGGAACCTTTACTGGAACAAGCTATCAATGGAGAGAAAGTAGTTTTCTTTATGGATGCAGCTCACTTTGTACACAGAGCATACTTGGGATTTTTATGGTGTTTTGCAAGAACATTTATCTGCTCACCTTCAGGACGAAGAAGATTTAATGTGCTGGGAGCAATAAATGCAGTGACAAAAGAAATAATTACAGTAACAAATGAAACTTATATTAATGCAGAAAGTATTTGCGAATTACTAACCAAAATTACTAGTTTAGGATTAACTGTTCCAATTGTGCTAATTTTAGATAATGCTAGATATCAAAAATGCAAATTGGTAAATGAGAGAGCAGAAGCATTAGGAATAGAATTATGTTATTTACCTGCTTATTCACCACAGTTAAATTTAATCGAACGACTTTGGAAATTTGTTAGAAATGAGTGTTTGTATTCAAAATATTATGAGAACTTTACTGATTTTAAAGCAGCGATTTCTACCTGTATCGGCACCGCTAATATGGAACGGAAAGAAAAGTTATACAGCTTGTTAACCCTCAATTTTCAGTCCTTCACAAAAGTCCAGATTTTAACCGTCTAGAGTATAGATTCAATAAAGTATCTAGGTGAAAATCTATATTAGGGAGTGGGATAAAATTCCGCTATCGCTACATTCCCCCCCCCAATTTCCCCATATTGGCGGGAGATCCCATTCTGTCGAGCGTAACTGCTCTCTCATCGCGATCGTATAAAACAATGCGACCTTTTTGCAATAAAAACTACATTTGTAGATTGTTTGTGCCCGCATTCCAACCGAAATTAAATAGAGTAAATCACTGTCATTTTTCGATGCGATCGACAAATGACAATCCAGAGCAGTGCGATGCGAGTATGGATGGCATTTTTCCCAAAAACAAGGTATAAATTAAGATTCTTTACCTGCTATCTTCTAAGTGACAGATTCAACTTCAGCGATCGACATCCTCTTGGCACCATTTCACCAATTTGGGGTGAATTTGGGACTGGAGCGCATCCAGGCTCTACTCGCAGCACTCGGTTCTCCCCATCAGTCGGTACCGATAATTCATGTCGCGGGGACAAATGGCAAGGGTTCTGTCTGTGCTTATCTTTCTAGTATGCTCAGTGCCGCAGGTTATAAAGTCGGTCGCTATACATCGCCCCATTTGGTAGACTGGAATGAGCGCATTTGCATCGATAACCAACCAATCCCGACTGATGTCGCGCTAGAGACGATCGATCGAGTCATTGCCGCGATCTCGCCGACAACACCCACCCCAACCCAGTTTGAAATCGTGACGGCGGCAATGTGGTTGTATTTTGCCCAGTCGCGAGTAGATATCGCGGTAATTGAAGTCGGATTGGGCGGTAGGCTAGATGCGACGAATGTCTGCGAAAGTCCTCTAGCGACAATTATTACTTCAATTTCGCTCGAACACTGGCAACAACTCGGCGATACGATTGCCAAAATTACCTGGGAAAAAGCAGGTATCCTCAAACCCAATTGTCCAGCAATTATTGGCACTCTGCCGCCCGATGCTGTCGCTGTAGTTACCGAACGGATCGCTGCTCTAAACTGTCCTACAACCTGGGTTAAACCTGCCGTAACAACTGAAACCTCATTAGCACCAAGTGCGCTGCCTTGGGTCGAATCTGGCGGCATCAGATTCCCCTTGACTTTGTTGGGCAAGATGCAACTGACTAATTCGGCAATTGCGATCGCGACAATCGAGCGATTACGTCAGGCGGGATGGGAAATTAGCGATGCGGCGATCGTGAGTGGGATGGCAAATACTCAATGGCTGGGGCGGATTCAATCGACGACTTGGGATGGACACCAATTATTAATCGATGGTGCCCACAACACCGCCGCCGCAATCGCTTTGCGTCAATATATCGATACTCTAAATACGCCGATTAGTTGGGTAATGGGGATGCTATCCACTAAAGCCCACCTCGAAATTTTTCGAGCCTTACTCCGACCTGGAGATCGATTATACCTCGTCCCCGTTCCAGGTCACAGTTCGGCAGCTCCAGCCACACTCGCGGATTTAGCTCGCTCGATCTGTGCCGATTTGAGCATCGATACTTACCCAGATCTCATCACAGGCTTAACCGCCGCGATCGATACTGCGACGAACACTCATCAGCTAGTTGTGTGTGGTTCTTTGTATCTAATTGGTGATTTTCTGAAATTAAAACGATCGATCGATCTAGACACCCGTTCCGATTAGAGTGTTTCTAGATAACTGAGTAGATCTGCCATTTCTTGAGGATTGGGCTGAAACTGTGGCATGGGGGGAGTATTGCCACTAGTGACTTGCTCGATCAGACTGTGGGGAGATTTGCGCTTAGAGATTTCGTGGAGACTGGGGCCGACTCGACCACCTGCGTCTAATCCATGACAACCACTACAATTAATCTGGAAGATCGCATGTCCCAAGATTGGATCGCCTGTTGTGGCTAAGACACTGTTCATGTAGGGATTGGATGGTTGAAGTGAGTACCAACTGACAATCGCACATACACAGATTGACAAACAGGCGATGATAATTGACCCCATCCGTTGCGACGATGGTTGCCTGGTTTTAGGTAGTCGGATATCCAAGACGTGCCTGCTATAAGTGAACTTACATTAAGGTGAAAAAAGAGATAGACTTCTCACTGAAGCTAATGCCTACAGTTATTAGTGTATCCAAAAATCTCATATTTACGACACATTTCTTAAATATCTTAAGCTTTTTATCGTATTGTTAAGTTTGACAGCTTTGGTAGCAATATTGCAACCGCCCGCGCCGATGGTAGCAATCGAGAACGAAGTTGCACCAATCGCCCTAAACCCGATACGCTAGAAGAAACTATTTTAACTAATTACGGAGTCTCAACGTGGTAGAACCATTATTGTCTGGAATCGTCCTCGGTTTAGTTTTCATTACTCTCAGTGGCTTGTTTGTAGCGGCTTACATGCAGTACAAGCGCGGCAACCAAATCGGTTTGTAGCCGGATCGGGGCTAGGAGATAGGCGGAATTTTTGATTCTGCTTGTCTGCTTGTCCATTTAGCGTCTATTCACTGAGCCGATAGAAGGAAATTGCGGTATTTCCATATGCTTTGTAGCGACAGAGTTCAAGTGTCGGCAGCGTTGCGGGTAGGGCACTTATCTGTGGGTTAGGACTATGCTCTACAGCGATCTCTCCCATGAAAGCCAACAACTCATGACGATCGATCGCTGTTAGCACTGGCTGATATAGTTCTCCAGCATAAGGTGGATCGAAATAAATGCGATCGAATTTTTGTCCGTTTAAATCGGCTAATCGTTGCACCACATCGCCGCGCAGGAGTTGAAAATTTTGGGAGTCTCCCGTAACTTTTAGCCAATTTTGGTCGATAGTCGTGCAAGCTGCACTCGATCTTTCGATGCCTACTACCATAGCTGCATCTCTGCACAACGCTTCAGCACCCATCGCACCGCTCCCACTGCACAGATCCAACCAGCGACAACCCGCGATCGATCCTTGCCAAATATTAAATACAGCCTGTCGGACTCGCGCAGGTGTGGGTCTAGTTTCCAGCCCTGGCAGGGTTTTCAACTCTCGATTACCATAAATCCGAATACTCATTGCTGACGCTCCCCGCTCCCCTATTCCCTAAAGAGTGACTTGATTGAAGTGATTGCGGGGATTAGAGGTGCGACTGGTGCTGATTTTTTCGTATAACTCGCGCTCGGTGGTAGTGAGGCTTTTGGGCGTAACGATCGCGATTTTGGCTAATTGATCGCCGCGTTCGCCTCTGGGATTTGCCCAGCCTTTGCCGCGTAGTCGCAGAGATTGACCAGATTGGACTCCAGCAGGGACATTAACTGTCACCATGCCATCTGGGGTAGGAATTTCAATTTGAGCACCTAGAACAGCCTCGTCGGGGGTCACAGGGACTTCACAAATCAGTTGTTCCCCATCGAGCCGAAAGAAGGGATGCGGTTGCAATTCTACCGTGAGGTATAAGTCTCCCCGTTGTTTATTGTAGGTATTGATATTCCCTTTACCACGAACGCGAATCCGACTTCCGGCTTTGGCACCACCAGGAATCCGCACTTTGATCGTTTCAGTGCCGAGATTAAAGCTCTTTTGGACACCTTTATAGGCTTCGGTGAGGGAGAGGCTAATCGTTGCTTCGCGATCGCCACCGAGGTTGCCGGGCGAATTACTCGTGCTAGTATTGCCAGTGAAACCATCAGCTCCATTCTTGGTTGCCGTCGTCTTGGTACCAGCAGGATTAGGATTACTAGAATTATTAAAGCGACCTAAAAGTTCATTGACAAAATCATCAAAGTTATTGTATTGTCCAAAGTCAACCGTGTTAAAGTCGCCGGATGGATTGTTACCAGGAGTTGTACTGTTATTGGATCGCGGATTAGTTCTGGGTTGCTCGGATTGTTTCCAGTACTGTCCAAATCGATCGTATTGACTGCGTTTATCCACGTCCGAGAGCACTTCATTTGCCTCGGTGATTTCTTTGAATTTTGCTTCAGCAGTTTTATCGCCTGGATTGAGATCTGGATGATATTTACGCGCTAGTCGCCGATAAGCTTTTTTGATCTCATCTGCGCTGGCGTTCTTGTTCACCCCTAAGAGCGCGTAGTAGTCCCGAAAATTTGTCGCTGCCATATTTTGAGTTAGTGGCTAGTAGATAGAGATAACTGGTTGCCGTTATTGAAGTCTACGGTCGGTAGTCTTTACTTCATTATGCCCTTGATGCCTACAAAGTTTATCAATCCCTTGTTGTGGGTGTGACGATCGAAACAAAGAATCGGTTTTTCAGGGTAGATAGAAAATGAACTATCTCATATCTTGCACCAAATACTTCGATCGATCGTCATGTGAGAACATGGGTAAAAGAGCGTCACGGTACAGTAGCACTGACTCTGAGTAATATGCGTAGATCTAGGGTACCCTCTGTCGGGCACCCCTACAGGTTAATTGTGTAGGGGTGCCCTGTCTTGACGCATCGAACGGGAGGTTCCCCCCCGTTCGATGCGTCGCTGTCTTGTCGTTTTTTTATGCGGGGGGAACCCTAGATCTAAAAACGCCGCTTCATGGGTACCCTTGGATCTGTGCTGTTATCTAGTCCTGTCAACTATCAACTATCAACTATCAACTATCAACTACTTCCCGTGCAAAATTAACGCAACATCCTTGGCAAAATAGGTGAGGATCAGATCTGCACCAGCACGTTTGATACTTAGCAAAGTTTCCATGATGATTTTTTTCTCATCAATCCAGCCGAGTTGAGCAGCAGCTTTGATCATTGCGTATTCACCACTCACATTATAAGCGGCAACTGGAACATTGCAGTTTGCCTTCACTTGGTGAATGATATCGAGATAGGCTAAAGCGGGTTTCACCATGACTATATCTGCACCTTCAGCGATATCGAGTGCGACTTCTACTAGAGCCTCACGAGCATTAGCTGGGTTCATTTGGTAGGTTTTTTTGTCGCCAAACTTGGGTGCAGATGCTAGAGCATCGCGGAATGGCCCATAATAAGCCGAAGCATATTTGGCTGAGTAAGCCAGAATGCCGACATCCGTAAAGCCATGAGCATCCAAACCGCGACGAATTGCGCCGATTCGTCCGTCCATCATGTCTGAAGGGGCTACCATATCGCAGCCAGCTTGAGCTTGAGAGATAGACATTTTGACCAGAATTTCGACAGTTTCATCGTTGAGGATGACACCGTGTTCGTCGATGACTCCATCGTGTCCGTGGGTGGTGAAAGGATCGAGTGCAACATCGGTAATGACGATCGTGCCTGGGGTTTGAGCCTTGATTGCGGTAACAGCGCGTTGAGCCAATCCTTCAGGGTTGTAGCTCTCGGTGCCAGTCTCATCTTTTTTTGCTTCAGGGACGACAGGAAACAAGGCGACGGCTTTAATCCCTAGCGTAAATAGTTCGGCAATTTCTGTTAGTAAGAGATCGAGTGTATAACGATAACAACCTGGCATCGAGACGATTTCTACCCGCTCGTTTTCACCTTCCATCACAAACATCGGGTAGATCAGATCGTCAACAGTGAGTTGGGTTTCGCTGACTAGGCTGCGGATACTTGGATTGCGGCGGAGACGGCGCGGACGCTGGGTAAGTGGGAGTTGACGATCTGATGGGGGCATATGGATGAGTAGATGGCAGTAGCCACTGATTATACCGAAAAAAATCACTCCCCCACAAAACACTTTACCTCGCTTTACCAGGTGCAAAATCTCTAGTGCAGTGGAGGAAAGGGCATGTCATCTATCCTTTACCCTTCACTTCGCTGTCAACTGTTTAAAGTGAGTCTACCGATTAAATGATTTCATCTGGATTTCATCTGCGGCTGTCACACTGGGAACTATTCTCATCCACACTCCTGAATAGCTCGTGACTACAAAAACGATCGCACCTTCACAGCCCCGCATCGCCCAAGATTTCACGCAAGCAGTTGGTTCGGTACCGATCGTCAGACTAAATCGAGTCAGCCAACAATGTCAACAGCATCATCTCTATCTCAAACTTGAATCTTGCAATCCAGGTGGGAGCATCAAAGAGAAAAATGCAGTTTGTTTGGTGAATCAAGCTGAAGCCGATGGGTTACTGCAACCAGATGGGACTATTGTCGAGTCTAGTTCGGGTAATTTTGGGATCGCCTTAGCGATGGTAGGGGCGGTACGGGGTTATCAGGTCAAAATCGTCATCGATGCCAAAACAAGCACTACCATGCGGCGGATATTGTCCGCTCACGGTGCCGAATTAATCGAAGTTCCACTCACTGCTGCCGATCGGAATGGCTCGATGCAAGTAGCGCGGATGGAAAAAGCACAAGAGCTGTATAGTAACATTCCTGGAGCATGGTATCCCTGTCAACATCTCAATCCTCACAATCCCGATGCTCATGAGATTTATACGGCGCGTGAGATTGAATCAGCTTTTGCTGGTGCGCCCGATGTAATTGTCATTGGTGTGAGTACAGCGGGGCAAATAGCCGGAATTAGTCGATATTTCAAACAACGTTATCCGAGTACCAAAATTATTGGTGTGGATGTAGCAGGTTCGGCAGTATTTGGCACCCCACCATCTCCCTATAAAATGACGGGATTGGGTTTGTCTTTTGTCCCACCTAATTTCGATCCGAGCTTACTGGATGTAGCGTATGCTGTGAGCGATCGCATGGCCTTTTCTTACTGTCACCAAATTGCCCAGCTCGAAGGTTTATTACTAGGTGCATCTACCGGAGCGATTTTAGCAGGTGGATTGGCTTATGCTCAGGCTAATTCACACCGTGACTTGTCAATTTTAATGTTAAATCCAGATCGCGGCGATCGCTATCTGGAAACAGTGTACGATCGAGATTGGCTCAAGGCTAATCAGATCGAGTTATTTTCTAAACAACAACTTGAAGTAGCAGTTCGTCAGCTCACTCCGGTTAAACTCACCAAAACTAAGTCCTAATTTGTCGTCTAGCGATCGGCTAGATAATGTTGAATTTCCCTAAATACTCAGATTTTAATGTCTCGCAATCGTCAACTAATTCAACTGTGGCAACAATTTATTCCCTTATCATTGTCTGATGTCACGATGGCATTGGGAGATCCTTTAACTACTACTACCCTTGCCCATTTACCAGATCCGAGAACTAATATTGCCGCCGTAGGTGTCGCCAAAGCGATCGCCATTTTCTGTGAAAGTCCGATTATTATGTTGCTCCATACCAGCAATGCTCTGGCTCCCACTCAAGCATCGCGTCGGGCACTATGGAAGTTTGCCCTGATTGCTAGTGGCGCGATGAGTTTGCTCCTAGCTCTGACAACTATTCCGGCAGTTTTTGCGATCGTCGGGGAAGGCTGGTTGGGAGTGTCACCTAGTTTGAGCGGTACTGTTCGATCGGTGCTGACGATCGCGATTTTATGGCCATTGGCGATCGGTTGGCGGCGATATTTTCAAGGCTTATTAATTCATAGCGGACAAAGTTACGCTGTCGCTCAAGCAGGGATCGTGCGGCTGTTGGTAGTGGGGATAATTCTCGCGGGCGGATTTACACTCAAAACTAACGGTGCTGTCGTCGCAGGGATGAGCCTAGTCTGGGGCGTAATTGCTGAGGCTGTGGCTGTCACATATCTAGCGCGAAAGTTAGGAGCCACAAAGCTACCGGAGCTAATATCTACCCCAGAATTGCCCCAGGATGTAGCTGGAGTCTGGAAATTTTACGCACCCTTGGGCGGGACGATGATGCTTGTCTGGGGGGCGCGAGCGGCTCTAGTTGGCATTGTCGCACGGGCTGAGGATGGGGCGATCGCTCTGGTTGCTTGGCCTGCTGCTTGGGGCTTAGTATTAGTTATCGCTAATTCGACGCGGATGGTACAGCAGATTATTATTCGCAATCGGCAGTTATTACCCGATCGATTATTAATTACCTTCGCGATGACAGTCGGAATTGTTTGCTCGTTAATTTTATTATCAGTTAGTGGGACATCGATAAGTGATGCGGCGATCGGTTGGTTTGTTGGTAATGATGAAGAACTAATCGCGCGGGTGCGTCCGGTATTATTAATCTGTACAGTAATTCCGCTATGCGTATCGGTACAAAATGCCATCCAAGGTTTTTTAGTCAGTGAAGGACACACTTGGGGCATAAATCAGGCTGCTTGGATCGGAGCGATCGTGATGTTGGGTACGGCATATTTGGGCGCGCAATCGGGACAAAATGGCGCGATCGCTGCGGCAATCGGGATGATCTTAGGAAATATAATGGAAATCGGCTATTTATTCTGGATCTGGCGATGGAAAACTACTTTGCGGGCGAAGAGTTAAATTAATTGATACTATGCCTACGGCAGGCTACGCTCATTACAAGCTTTGAGAGTACTCTAATCCGCACTCCCCAAAACTGGAATCTGAGGAGGGCAACCTCTAAAATAATATGTAAAGGAATATTTAGAGATAGTTATGAGCGATCGATTAATTCGAGCAACAGCAGCAGATGGAGGAATTCGCGCAGTCGGGGCAATTACTACCAGTCTGACCGAAACAGCCAGAGTGCGGCATCGACTCTCGCCAGTCTCTACCGATGCTTTAGGGCGGGCGATGACTGCTGGATTATTGCTCACATCGGGGATGAAAACCAAGTTTGCCCGCGTCAATCTCCGCATCAAGGGGGATGGGCCGATGGGCGGGCTAATGGTCGATGCTGGGGTCGATGGGACTGTCAGAGGCTATGTAAATAATCCCCATGTTGAGGTACCACTTACTACTGATGGTAAGCTAGATGTCGGTGGCGCGATCGGTACCGAAGGCTTTGTTTATGTCTTTCGGGATTTGGGTTACGGTCGTCCTTACTCTAGTACTGTGGAGTTAGTTTCTGGAGAAGTTGGGGATGATGTTGCCAATTATCTATTTAGCTCCGAGCAAACCCCTTCTGCTTTGGTATTAGGTGTCTCGATGGACAGCCAGAGTGTTCAGTCTGCTGGGGGAATCTTAATTCAGGTGTTGCCAAAAGCCGCACGGGATGAGTCACTGGTAACTTTGCTAGAATCACGAGTCAGCAGCTTGCAAGGGTTTACACCTTTATTGAAAGCAGGTAAAGATCTGCCGGGTATTTTCGAGGAGCTGTTGGGCGATCTGGGCTTGACAATTTTTCCTGAAGAACGGAAGCTCAAATTTGACTGTCCTTGTTCCGAACAACGGATGTTAGACGCGCTCAAGCTATTGGGTACGGAAGAACTTGAAGATATGATCGCTACAGACAAGGGTGCTGAAGCTGTTTGCGATTTTTGTGGGGAAATCTATCAAGTGAGTGAGGAAAAACTTACCCAGTTGGTGGGAGAGTTACAAGTTCAGAGTTAGGCGTTGCTGTCGTAGAGATAGGGGCAATTCATGAATTGCCCCTACCTTCACGCTCGACTGTTTAACAAAGGACAGAAGCTATGGCTTCGGGGTTGAAATCCCCAGCGGGACAACCCAATTATCAATTATCAATTAATTTAATACCCAATATCCAACGTCACGCCTGCTTCCACTTGTTGTTCGCCGCCGATAACTGGAGTAGTAGCATCCGGTGCGAGTTTCTGTTGCGACAACATTGCTTGAGCGATCGGAATTGGCGCGGGGGTGGAGTTACTATTAATTTGGATGCCGATGACTTCTCGGCGTTTGAAATTGAGGCTGTCGAGGACGGCATCGGCTTGGCGTTGGGCATCTTGAGTAGCTTGTTTGAGAGCTTGGGTTTGAGCGATCGCAATCGCTTCATCACTGGCAATAAAACTCACCCCGTCAATCCGCGTCGCACCGTTTTTGACAGCAGCATCGAGGATCGCACCCGCTCGATCGGTTGTCACCCGAAAGCTGATACTGTTGTTGGCGGTATATCCCGTGAGTTGGGGGGTACTGTTAGGTGGATAAGTATAAGTCGGATTGAGATTGATACCCGTGGTTTGGAGCTTATCTACCCGCTGCGTTTTGAGATAATCGATAACTCGTGTCGAGCGGGTTGCCGCTGCTTGTTGGGCAGCGGTTGGGGTTTTAGCTGAAACTTCGATCGCGAGTCGAATTTGGCTCAATGTAGTGGGAATGGTGACAATCCCTCTACCACTTGCAGTTAGGGTTCGAGCTGGCTTCCGTTCTTGGGTAGTTCCAGGGGCAATTCCCGCCATTAGCACAAAACTGGCGGTAAGTAGGAGTGCTATGGCTGGTGTGGGATTAGAAATATTCCACCACTTTGAAGTACTGATTTGACCTGTGGATAAATTTAGCAACTGTTGAATCCTAGCCATTCGGGAATTTTTTTCACCATTGAAGCGTTGATTTTAATGACTATTTCGATCGTCAACATGTTTCCACTGCTAAATGGTGAGGGCGGTTGGGGATCCGATCGCAGAGGATGTTTAGATTGCGTTGCTAATGGGCATATTAGATACAGGAGATATCTCGACTAATGTTCTTCGCGATGCTCCTACCAGAGGCTCTGTTTGCTCCAATGCCTAACATCCACTGTTCGGAATTGGAGGTTTATTTATTAAAAGTCGAGCCATCCTCCCCAATTATTGACTATGACAGGGTAGGTAAAAAGACCCAATTTACTTGCTATTCATACTCGCGATCTGTAAAGTCGAATGGTGCTGTATCGACAAGATTAGTTAAAATATATCAATACCAGTGATGACTAGAATTGTTGAAGCATTAAAAGATATTATCCATCAAGAACTATCAGGACAATTAATTATTAAAGATGCGCTAGATAGTTCGCTAACTTGGGAAGCTTACTTTGGTAATGGTAAGTTACACTTTGCAACTAGTACGCTGGGACAAAGGGAACGATTGATATATCTAACTAGACACCATCATCCTGAGTTCAATGTCAGCGAGTTCCCCGTTGGTCAGTCTGATTACCAATTCATCTGTCATCAATGGCAATCAGGCAAATTATCACTTCAACAAGTTCGCCAATTAGCATTTACTAGTACGCAAGAGGCTTTCGTCCACATTATGGCAATTGGGACGGCAGAAATGGAATTTAATCTTGATGCTAATTTAGATGTATTGATTTTATCAGCTTCAGTGCAACAAATCATTACTCCTGTCAAACAATTAATTTGGCAATGGCAGAAAATGCGTCCGCATATTGCGTCCCCATTAGTCAGAGTGTATTTATCTAATATTGATAGTCTATACAAGCTATTATGGCAACAACTTCAAAGTACTAAAGCGATCGAGTCTTATCAAGCTGCGCTGACTCAAAATCTTTGTCTTTATAGCACCGCAAATCAACTAAATATTGATGTTCAAGAACTCACCCATATGCTGCTACCATTGGTACGCAACCGCAGCGCACAGATTTCTGGATATGGTAAGAAACAAGATGAAGACCGTCCATTGATTGCCTGTATCGATGATAGTCAAACAGTCCAAAATAGTGTGAAATTAACGCTGGAATCTCAAGGGTATGAAGTGCTCTGTTTGCTCAAACCCGCTCAAGCAATGACTAAGCTAATTCGCACTCATCCGACGCTGATTTTGATGGATATCAGTATGCCAGATATTAATGGTTACGAACTCTGTCAACTCCTCCGCAAATCTCCTAGTCTCAAACACGTACCAATTTTGATGCTCAGTAGTCGTGATGGGATGTTCGACAGGCTTAAAGCAAAAATGGTGGGTGCTAATGACTATATGACTAAACCATTTACACCTACCGATCTTATAAATTTGGTCAATAAATATGTTTCTCAAGCTCTAGTCAATGCTTAGATTAATTGATAATTGATAATTGATAATTGATAATTAATTTATTAGTGCGGATCTGAAAAAATTGTAGTGTGAGCACTCATAAAAACGTATTTATCTCACAATTGGAACGATCGTGTCGGATTGGAAAAAATTCAAGAGTTCTCGATTTACAATTTGAGGTACTTCTTGTTGAATCCAATGCCCACACTGAGGAATTAGTTTTAGTTCAAAAGGTGCAGAGATTAATTTTTCCATTCCTTCTGTCAACTTATTGCTGAGGAAATTGTCTTCTGCACCCCAGAGCATTAGCGTCGGAACAGTTACCATTGGCGGCGAATTATTCCAGTTCTGAAGCCAATTTTGAGGCGCGGATAGATTTCGATAGTACTTGAGTGCAGCAGTTAAGACTCCAGGTTTTTCTAAAGCTTCCTGATAAATTTGATTATCTTCGGCTGTAAATGCCCCTTTTCTAACAGCTTGTCCGCGAAAGACATTGATGATAAAGTCTTTAAGATTTTGTTGGATCAACCATTCTGGTAAACCTGGTATTTGAAACGCAAACATGTACCAACTGCGACGCAATTGATCGACATTGCCAACCATTTCCTGCAATAATCGCTGTGGATGAGGCGCATTGAGGATCGCCAATCGATCGAGTACTTGAGGGCATTTTTGGGCTAGATGCCACGCAATCGCCCCGCCCCAATCATGTCCAGCAACATGAGCTTTGACGTACCCTAGAGCCTGAATTAGCCCCTGTACGTCGCTACTGAGGGTATCGAGATCGTAGCCGCCTGAGGGTTTGTCGGAATAATTGTAGCCCCGCAAGTCGGGAACGACGACCTTAAAATGACGGGCGAGGGCGGGAATCTGATGTCGCCAGGAGTACCAAAATTCAGGAAACCCGTGCAGTAAAACGACCAATTCGCCCTCGCCTTGGGTGACACAGTGCAAGCGAATGTTGTTGGTTTGGATGAATTCATGCCGCCAACCCGAATCTATGGAGGCTGTATAAGGTTTCATTGATGTCTGGCTATTTGAGCTGATTACTAGTATAAACTAGTGCTTGGCGATCGGCTGTAATATCGGGAGCATCCCACTTTTTTGGCGGAGGTTAGCCCAAGTGAGATTTACATTGGCTCTGGTGCGTTACCCCTACAGAGGTAACACAGCTTACAGTATGCTTACAAATCAAATAGGACTGCTATATAGTCCAGTGGGGTTGAAATCTCCACTGGACAACCCAATTATCAATCATCAACTATCAACTATCAATTAATTTAACTTGGATATCAAATCCTTGCTTCTGCATTCTATCTACTAGCTCTGTCGGCTCTTGAACCCAAAACTGTTTACCGAATAGCACTAATTGATACCCACTATCGCCACGGACAATCGCATATACAGGGGTTTTGATGTCTGGGGTATTGACAGAATACTCTTCTAACATTGTCTTCAGTTCTTGAGATTGAATCTCGTCTATCGCCATCTTAATCGGCAGCTCAATTAAGACTATATGTTTGGATTGGACTTCGGATATGGGTTTATGAACAGCATCATAATCGATCGCGATCGCTTCATCAACGATCATCTGAAGTTCATCATCATCTTTCTTACGGCTGACTTTACCAACTAGAATTACTGACGTATTTGGTATGAGTAAATCTTTGACTTTCTCATAAGCTTCAGGAAAAGCAACCGCTTCTAATTTACCACCAGCTAGATCGGTTAGTTTGAGAATAGCCATCGACTTATTTTCTTTTTTAGTCTGGACTATTTTCACCTCTGTCAGCATCACTACAACCTTAGCTTCTTTGCAAGGTTTCTCAATTTCGATAATTCGCTGGAAATCATGTTTTTGAAATTTGGCAAATTTTTCAGCATTTTTGAGAGGATGATCTGAGACATATATGCCTAGAAGGTCTTGCTCGAATTGCAACCGTTCCTGAGATGAATAGTCACTTACTAAAGGAGATTTTGGGACAGCTTCAAAACCACCTGAATCTGGTTTGGAGTCATTAAATAAGTCAAATAGATTACCTTGCCCGATCGCTTTTTCTTTAGCACGATTTTGCGACCAAGGAATAATCACATCTAGATCGTTGATTAATTGTCGGCGATTGGGGTCGATATTATCAAATGCACCACATTGAATCAGTGATTCCAATGTTCGCTTATTAACAGATTGGAGACTGACTCGCTGACAAAGATTAGCTAGAGATAAGAATTCTCCATCTGTTTCTCGTGCGGTGAGGATGTTTTCGATCGCCGCTTCGCCCACGTTTCTAATTGAGGATAATCCGAACAGAATATTTAATCGATTTGGTCGCGCTGGATCGATTACTGGTCGAAACTTTACATACGATCGATTGATATCTGGCGGCTCGACTTTGATATCCAAAGTTTGTTCGCAATTATTTAGATATCTGGTCATTTTATCTCGATCGCCACTATTTGCCGTCAATAGTGCCGACATATATTCAGCCGGATAATTAGCTTTGAGAAATGCTGTTTGATAAGTCACATAAGCATAAGCTGTAGAATGGCTTTTATTAAAACAGTATTCAGCGAATAATACCATCTTATCAAATAAGGCATCCGCGATCGCATGTTCGACTCCGTTCTTCGCAGAGCCATCGAGAAATTTCTCTCGCTGTTTATTCATTTCATCGGCTTTCTTTTTACCCATACATCGCCGCAAGATATCGGCTTCACCGAGGGTATATCCTGCCAAATCTTGAGCGATCTTCATGATCTGTTCTTGATAGACAATTACCCCATATGTTTCCTCTAAAATTGGTTTGAGGATTGGATGCTCGTAGGTGATGTCTTCGCGCCCGTGTTTGCGATCGATAAAAATGGGAATTAGTCCCGCATCTAGCGGCCCAGGACGATACAGTGCGAGAATAGATGATAAATCTTCGATACTCGATGGTTTCAATCTTTCTACCACATCTAGCATCCCCGAAGACTCTAATTGAAAGACACCTTCTAAGTCACCTGATTCGACTTGTTTATATGTTTTTTCAACACTGGGCGGACGTTTATTTACCGTGCCTTTATTTAACATTTTATAGGTACGTCGTTCCTCAAGAGTGATATCATCTGGATCGATTTTATCGCCTTTAGTTTGCTCGATCGTATCGAGGGTATTTTGAATGATGGTTAGATTCCTCAGCCCCAAAAAGTCCATTTTGAGTAGACCCATTGAGTCTAGATCTTCCATGTAATACTGAGTAATCACCGAGCCATCATTATTGCGTTGCAATGGCACAATTTCATCTAAAGGCTGTGCCGAAATCACCACACCAGCCGCATGAACGCCGAAAGTTTTGTTAGTCCCTTCGATCCGCATTGCCATATCAATCCACTGTTTGGCAGTGATTTTTTCACCAGTTTCAGGATCGGCATATTCACCCGATTCATACGCCTGTTTAAACTCTGGTACCGGAGTTTTGTCCGAAATCATCACTGCTAATTTAGTCGGTTTCCCCCGCACGACGGGAATCATTTTCCCCAATTCATTTGCCGCACCATAGGGAATATTCAACACCCGCGCCACATCTTTGAGTACCGCCTTGGAAGTCATCCGGTTGAACGTGATAATTTGCGCTACCCGATCCTTCCCATACTTCTCCGTCACATAGTCAATCACTTCAGCCCGACGTTCGATACAAAAGTCTGTATCGATATCCGGCATCGACTTCCGTTCGGGATTGAGAAATCGCTCAAACAGCAGACAATGATGTACGGGGTCGATATTGGTAATCTTCATCGCATAGGCTACCAGAGAACCCGCAGCAGAGCCTCTACCAGGGCCGACGGGGATAGCCCTGTCGCGGGCAAATTTGATATAATCCCATACAACTAGAAAATAGGTTGAAAATCCCATCCGATCGATCATTTTCAACTCATAATCGAGACGTTCCTGATAGACTTTATCGATATCTCCATACCGTTGAACTTTCAGCCGTTCCTTCAATCCCTCCCGCGAGATTTCTTCAACAAAAGTAGCCGGAGTATGCCCAACCGGAATCGGAAAGTCAGGAATCTTTGGCTCACCCAGGATATTATAAGGTTGAATCTTGTCAGCAACTTCGAGCGTATTGGCGATCGATTCAGCAATTACATCATCTGGCAAATGATCGCGAAATAGTAGTGCCATTTCCTCGGCAGATTTGAGATATTCATTCCCGCTATAGCGCATCCGCTTATCTTCGCGGATTAGTTGCCCAGTCTGAATACATAATAGAGCGTCATGCGCCTCGACATCATAACAAGAGACAAAATGTGAATCATTTGTCGCAATTAGTTTGATATTCAACTCACGGGCAATTTTAACTATTTCAACATTAACAACCCGATCCTCTTTCAAGCCGTGATCTTGGATTTCTAGGTAGTAATCTTCACCAAACCGATCCTGATACCATTTGGCAACTTTTCGCGCCGCATCGGGTCGTCCAGCCATGATTGCTTGTGGTACTTCCCCACCCAAACACCCACTAGTCACGATCAATCCTTCTTTGTATTTCTCGATATATTCCTTATTAATACACGGACGCGCAAATATCCCCCGACCCTGAAAACCTTCGAGGTGAGATACTGTTGTTAATTTAACTAAATTTCGATATCCTTGAGTATTTTTTGCTAGGATAACTTGGTGAAACTTCTGATAGCGTTTTTGCTGCGTGAAGTCACCGTTGATCACATACATTTCATTGCCAATAATTGGCTTGATATTGCGCGATCGACAGACTTTAATTAATTCGATCGCTCCATACATCACACCATGATCCGTCAAGGCGATCGCGGGCATCCCCAATTCTACCGCTCGATCGACCAAATTCGGCAACTGACTAGCTCCGTCAAGCAGGCTGTAGTCACTGTGCATGTGCAAACCAACGAAAGTCATAGGTTACGTGGTAGAGGGTAGCGATTCGCGTTCGTCAGTCTCCCTGACGGTGTAGCGAATCAAGACAGGTGTGCTGTGGGAATGGGGAATTAAACCCCTGCTAATTATTAATGCAATGGCAGGTAGGACTATTATAGTATGCTCTTTATAGTATTTTAGCACTACTTTGCTTGGCTTTGGTTGGATCGCGATTTAATTTGATATCATGTACATAGTTGCGTACATAACTTATGTTCTCCACAGAAATCACCTCACCGACTGAAGCTAGAGCTGGATTCTTTCAACTGATCGATCGAGTTGCTCAGAGTCACCAAGTCTGTATCATCAATCGCCGCGATGGTGAGAATGTAGCTCTCATCGCCGAATCAGATCTCAATAGTCTAATCGAAACCGTGTATCTATTTCGCTCTCCTGCAAATGCACGTCACTTACTCGATTCTATCGATGAATATCGATCTGGGAAACTTGAGTCTCAAAGCATTGAAGAATTACGCCAGGAGTTAGGAATCGATGGCGAAGAAAAAATCTAAGGAATCGCCAGAAATAACACCCGTTCAAATTATCCGATTAATTCCAGTATTCACTACCAAATTCAAAGAAGATTTAAGTTGGTGGTATAAAACCGATCCCAAAAAGGCAAATAAGATCCTCGACATGGTAACAGCCATCATGTCAGATCCATTTACAGGAATTGGCAAACCGGAACCTTTAAAGTATCTGGACTCAGATTATTGGTCGCGCCGCGTCGATCTCGAACATCGATTAATATATATAGTTAATAACGAGCAGATTGTCTTTTTTGCCTGTCGTTATCACTATGAATAACTGCACGAGGTCGTAGTTAGTGCGATCGACGATCTCTATTTGGGGTGTGTGAAGCGTGCATATTCCAAAAATATCCCCGATTTCTTGAAGAAATCGGGGATTGAAACAGGCTACTACATTTCTACGTTTCTTCCGATGGGTTGGATTGTCCGAGAACTGGTACTAAATAAGCAACCAATAGTCCCACTATGAACCCACCACAATTCCGTAATAATGGCAACAATTCTTGTGTGCGGGTTACTACTGGCGCGATGCCGAACGCAAAGAATAAAATCCCCCATAATGGCGAGAAAATCAATGCCCACTGCCAAGCAAAACCCTCTCCAGGCTTGCGATATTGTCCGGCAAAGCCACAAATCACACCACCGATCGCCGAGCTGATCAGCGTCAGGTTCCATTGCTCATCTGGTAATCCTGGTACGACATTACAACCACCTCTAACTAGACAGGTTTTGACTGCGGCTAGGGAGTCCAGCACGGCGTTGTCCTCACCGTTTTCACGCACGTAGTATAGATTGCCAAATCTGGTTTGCAGCTCGATCCAGAAGGTTCTGGGCATGAGCTTGTAGACATCATCACCGACTCGAAAATTTAGGGTATTCCCACCGCGTGAGTCGGAGACAACCAGAACACTTTTTTCATCTAGTCCCCAATATTTCCGTACCGCACGTCCAGGGGTGCGATCGTATTGAGTCAAGACCCGGAGTTTCCAGCCAGTATCGGCTTCAAAGGTTTCGATATCTTTAACTAATCTCTCTTCTTGGATGGCGGTGAAGGTTCTAGCCAGATCGATCACGGGAGTCTGGATTGTGGGCAAGAGTTCGGGATTGTCAAAGGCTTGCGCGGCGGGGGCGATCGACCACACGGATATACTTAAAACGATGGCAATGGCAGATCCGAGCAGACGGCGTAATATCATTTTTGATGAAGGCATTTTCTAATAAAGTCAGTTAAATCGTTGTCCCATCCTCTGCATTTGCAGTGCCAACGATTTTGGAGCAGCGGGTGAGAATTAGCATCGACATTCACCATTGCCGATCTAGAGGCAGGGTAATACCGGAGAGGATTGTCTTGAGTACATACCTGACAGCAATTGTGGCGACTAGATTCACACACCGATCGCGACCATCTCTACCGACAAAAATTAAGCTATTATTAATTTACTTTACAATACTTTACTAGAAAATGGAATCGCTTTGCCCAAGGGTGTTTTAGTTAGAATTAAGAAATATTCTTCCCGTTTACCTAAATTATTATGGCAACTACCACACTTGGCAATACTGGCATTGAAGTGACACCGATGGGATTTGGCACTTGGGCTTGGGGTGATTCGATCTTTTGGGGATACGGCAAAGACTATGGCGAGATGGATTTACGGCTGGCTTTTCAAGCAGCAGTCAATAATGGGATTACTTTTCTAGATACCGCTGAGGTTTATGGCTTGGGCAAGTCTGAGGAACTAATCGGTAAATTCATCAAAGAAACTAATGCAACTACCCAAATCGCTACTAAATATATGCCTTTACCCTGGCGATTTCGGGCAGAAGATGTGGCTGATGCCGTCACAGCCAGCCTCAAACGCCTAAAAATGCCCTCGGTAGATTTGTATCAAGTCCATTTTCCTTTTCCATCATTTCTGAGTCAAGAAGGGTTGATGAATGCTCTTGCCGATGAAGTCCAACAAGGGCGGATTAAGGCTGTGGGCGTGAGTAATTATAGTGCCGAACAACTCCGCGAAGCACATCGGGTATTAGCGCGGCGGGGTGTACCTCTAGCTGTCAATCAAGTGCGGTATTCGCTCATCACCCGTGAAATTGAAACTAATGGGGTACTAGCCGCCGCCCGCGAGTTGGGTGTGACGATTTTGGCTTATAGCCCATTGGCTCAAGGATTATTGACGGGTAAATACACGATGAGTAATCCACCGACTGGTGCTCGGAGTTTCGACAAGCGGTTTCAGACTGCTGGTTTGATTAAGCTTCAACCAGTCTTGGATAAGCTCAATGAATTGGGCGAAAAGTACTCTAAAACCCCTGCCCAAGTCGCCCTAAACTGGCTGATCTGCCAGCCTGGGGTGATTCCGATTCCAGGGATTAAAACCGCCGATCAGGTGGATCAAAATGCCGGAGCGATGGGATGGGAGTTGTCAGAAATAGATGCGATCGAGTTGCGTCAGAAAGCATTATTAATTTAGGATCTAGATTAGATCGCAATCATCCTCATGGCGATCGATAGTTTATCGCCATGAGGATGATTGTTTCGATCGGTGCAAGCTGTCAACTGTCAACTGTCAACTATCAACTGTCAACTGCTTTTGTAGCTACCAAGTACTTACTCATAAAGTGAACTTCGGTGGGCAGCACTTGAGCAAAACCAGCCTTGTTGAGTCGATCGATCAGATCGTCTTCCATGTAGCTACGATAGTAAGGCTCGTGGAATGTTTCATGGAACATGTGCATCATTGCTTCCAATTCTGGGGAATCAGCCACCTGAATCGAATCACAAATAATTAATGAGCCACCTGGTTTGAGGACTCGATAACATTCATCGATCGCATTTTGACGTACCGCTGGCGGGAGTTCGTGGAATAAGAATACGCATGTGACAGCGTGGAAATAGTTGTCTACATAGGGTAACTCTTCGATATTCCCCTGCATCAACTGCACTAGCTCTCCTGGCATATCGGCGAGTTGCTCGTTGGCTTTGCGGAGGTAGGCTCCTGAGAGATCCACCGCAAACAACGAAGCTTGAGGTAGCATCGCGCGTACGCCTCGAAGTGTGCGTGCAGTACCACAAGCAGCATCTAAAATGCGGATTTGCTTGGCGGGAACATCGCTAAATGCTGTTAAGCTAGCTTTGAGTGGAGCCAAGATCCGACGGCGCATTGCGTCAGCACTACCACCGAAGAGGATTTCGACTTGCAGATCGTACAAGTTAGCAGAGAGATCGCTCAGGTAGCCGCCAGTTTGATGATGAAAATTCTGGACGTAGTAGCTAGGATAACCATCTGTTTCGATATCTCGATCGAAATCTTGATGTTTTTTGCCGTCAGCACGCCGCCAAATACTGGGCATGTCAACGATCAACGAGGGATACTGTTTCAAATAATCTACCCAAGGCTCATCGAAGAGCAAGCTGGTTGGGTAAACGCCATTTTCGGCATCTTGCCAATCTACCGCCAGGAGATCGTTGACACGCTGCTGAAGCTTCGTAATCAATTCTGGGGGTACAGGAATCATCGGCAGATCGTTGGGCTTGAGAGCCTTCCGGGCTTGGATGCTGAGAGTTTTGTGGGCGAAGCTCAGGTAGCTCTTGCCTTGTTGAAGGGTTTGGTAAGTTAGCTTGGTGAGGGTATCAGCCATGGCGGCAATCTTTTTTTGCAGGAGTATTATAATTAAATCTAACGAATCTTTAAGAGTTTGTAAATTAGATCCACTTGTTTACTCCAAAAATCAGTAATTTTTTTTGGCTGCTCCACCTCAGTGGACGGGGAACCCTACTAGACCGAATACTGCTTCCGTTTGCGCGTGTTTCTTTCCTGTGGAGAATACTCACACCCCAACCCTTAACACTTAATATGGTTTGTGTTACTATCAGGAGAAATAGGTCTTAAATCCTAAAGGAAACATGAGCAAAGTGCTGGTGTTAAATGCTTCCTACGAGCCGCTCAACATCACTGGTTGGCGACGTGCGGCGATCTTGATGCTCAAGGGAAAAGCAGAACAGGTAGAACACAGTGGTAAATATTTAGCAAAAGACTTTCCACTACCAACGGTCATTCGCTTGCGGCATTATGTGACAGTACCGTATCGAGAAATTCCCCTCACTCGCCGCAATGTCCTCAATCGCGATAATCACACTTGTCAATACTGTGGTCACAAAGGCGATAGTCTGACCCTAGATCATGTCATGCCTCGATCGCGTGGTGGCCCAGATACCTGGGAAAATCTAATTACAGCGTGTATGCGGTGCAATGTCAAAAAGGGTAGTCGCACTCCCAAGGAAGCCAATTTACAGCTCTATACTCAACCGCGTAGACCATATAGTAGTCTACATTATGAGGCTGCGACTCATATTAATAATGGTTCTCATGCAGAGTGGCGTAAGTATATTATTGGGATTTAGATCGGAAATTAATATAGCCGCGTTCAGTACATCAGTTCATTCTGCTACAATAGATTACAATAAATAGAGGGTAATAGCAATTAGATTCGATTCTCCTGGGGAGAGGCTGTGCCTAACGGCAACGAACTAAAAAAATAGAAAATAATAAAACAACTAGGTGTAACTTATGCTTGTCTTTATCATTCCTGTTAAAAGTCCTTTAATTTCTTCAGACTGGAGTTTATGTTCTCGTTTGTTTGAAAGGTGCGTCAAATCAGTGTGCAATCAAACTTCAGTCAATTTTAGGGTAGTAGTTGTCTGCAATGAGAAGCCTCAAACAACTTTTGAATCTCCCCATATTGAATACTTAACTGTTGATTTTCCACCACCAAGCTCGGAAAAAGTCAGTCCGCTAATTGGACTGGAATCACCTAAGGAAGCTGATAAAGCTAATAAAATTTTAGTAGGCATAGCTCATGCAAAGCAACTAAATCCATCTCATATTATGGTTGTGGATGCAGATGACTGTATCAATCAAAATATTGCCAAGTTTGTTGAAGAAAATATTGGCTGTGATGGTTGGTATATCAAAAAAGGATATGTTTATAAAGAAGGTAAAAGATACATTTATCTTAACTCTAAAAATTTCAACGATCTGTGTGGAACGTCGATAATCGTTAAATATGAGCTAGCGGAATTATTGATGAATGAAGGCAAATACTACGAACATAATGCAACTACTTTGAAGAATGGTACTAAATTACAAGTACTGCCGTTAATTGGAGGTATCTATAGTGTTGAAAATCAAGAAAACTATCGCATGACTCCGATCGCAATTAAAGCACTTAGTAATAATTTTTATCAAAGAGGACTAGCTTATTGGCTGGAAAAAATTAGCAAATATCGGATATGTTTCCTAACTAATTCCATTCGCCAAGAATTTGCACTGTACAAGCTAGAGTAGCATGGCGATCTCCAAGCTGGTGAGGATAGATACCCGACTTCTACGGAGATCCGAGTATTAACAAAAATTAGGGGTATAAATCCCCATCCTACAAACCTCGCTGTCTTGATTCGCTGTCTTGAAAAGGTGCTTTACTTGTCTCGCCTTTGTCTCCCGCCCAGTTGGGAAACCCCAAGAACATTGGGCAACTGGTTATTTCTCCCGACCATCAGGGGAACCCACTGGTCGGGAGAAATAACCAGTTGCCCATCAGCACTTTTCGCAAATCGGGGCTAGCATTACAAAGTCCGCCAAAGCTTTACTAGTATCTTAGTCCGCGAAGGCGGACTTTGCATCATGAGCCGAGACTTCCAGTCTCCAGGCACCTCTTATCCCGAACTGACGTTAGACTAGGTGACAAAGACAAAAATTGTCACCTCCACTTTGGCCGAGCCTCAAACGTGCAATGGCTATGGGCTGTCGGGTGATTCTAGCGTCGGTGGTAGCGAACGTTTAATTGGCGCAGGTTTTGGTCTACTTGGCTCACTCTGGGGAACCAAACTGCCATCAGGAGATCCTGATGGGCGGTAAGGTCTTTTGTCTCCCTCACTTGGAGGTTTACCGCCGCCTTTACGCGGTAGTTTAGCTCGGAGAGGGGCGACAAAATTGGCACTGCGGATCTCTAAATTGTTATCTGTTCTAACTACATCAAAGTCCCAAAAATTACCAACCAGCTTTTGAGGGAGATCGCCAACCAATCGGATCTTAAAATATCGTTCTTCTTCGGTTTTTTTCTTGGGTGCTTGACGAATTTTGACAAAAATTTCTCGCGTCTCACGGGACTGGTAGATTACTTCACCACGAATTGAGAAATAACTATTGGGGATTTCCAGATTTTCGATGGTGGGAATCGTCTCAAGTGCTGGTTCGCTCGGTTGGGCATCAGTTGATGAGTTGAGGGGCTTAATTACTAATTGCGGGTCCCATACCCCCATGATTTGGGCGTGGAGTTTGTTATCCTCTTTGCGAATGCGTGGATAGACTACCCAGAGATGAGATTGCTCTAAATCGAGGTGATTTTTGATCAAACTCATGATCCGACCGAGAATGACAGCATCAATCTCTGCGCCATCATCAGCCAACACCATCCCCTGATTGAATTCCTCGCTCGAAGGTATATATTTACCGAGAATCAAGCCAATCGCTCGATACTGAAGTGGTTCGCTAGCTGGCGGGATTGGGGTATTTCCCGTCAGTTGGATCATCGGGGGTAAAGGTGGGTAGTCTGCTGGATCTGGTTTCTTAGGTCGTTTAATCGGTTTAGCAGGTCTAGTTGCAGCTTCTAGATGCGATGGAGGCTGATTGGTGGGGAATTGGGCAGAACTCATAGAAAATTCCTTCGGACAGAGTGAAATTTTTCGATCTCCCTCTCATCATAATCGGGATTTTTAAGACAAAATTGTAGCTACTGAACCAACCGAGCAAATTTAGGATGCTGGAAATGGGACTTCTGCTATAGAGCGTTCCCACATCCAGTCAAACTACCATGTCAGTGATTCGATCGACCATCTGAATGATTTTGGTTACATTCGGTTGGATAATTATTAATGCCAGCTTATTCTAGCAATTTCTGGTCAAATCCTGAAATTAATCTCAGATTGTGACTAAGCCATACAACTGAATCGTTGCCTCATCCGATACTTTAGATGCCCCACCTTTATGAATAGCAAAGAATTAGCCCAACATATCGAGCAGACAGGTAGCATTGGTAAATCATGGTTATTGGTACAGTTACGATTACAAAAGCTGGCGGAAGAAAAGTCCGATTTGTCAACAGAAGACTATCACACCCGATTAGATGATATCTACCAAGACATGATGAATCTAGGTGAATGGTGGGTGGGTATAGAAGAGGATGTTTTTTAGAGTTATTTAGAAGGACTTACTTTTTGATTGAGAGATTTGTATGTTTGCTCTTTTTGAATCCAATCTCGCCCAAGCTTAATCGTCACATCAGAATATAAGTTACCAGAACTATCGACTTTGACTTCCCCAAAGCCTAATAATTGAGATAAACCTTCGGCGACTTCAGGATTGCCTTTTTGAGCGATAAATTGACTGGTATCTAAGTCTTCTTTAAGTTTGAGATTGGTGTCGATGTGGACGTTTTGATAACCTGCTTTGTTCAAGCGTTTGACTAGTCTGGCGGTAGCATCGGGGAAATGACTGGTATCGTGAATGTTTACCCGCAGATTTTCGGCTTTGGGTTGCTCTAGAGAAATTATCCCGTGGTCAAAGTAACGTGCCATCATATTTTGGATGCCTTTCTCATCGGGAAGCCAGTAACTCGTGCCATGTTTACCGTCACCATTGTAGTCACCTGGCATCATCAACATCTGCATTTTGGATTTGCCATTTTGCATGGAGAAACCTCCTAGTGCTAGCAATTCTTCGACGGTGAGATTGGTATCGACGTGAGATTGAATGACTGAAAATAGTTGCGGAATCCTGGCAATCGTCATCGGATTGAGAGATTGCTCTAACAATGCTTTAACTACCATCTGTTGGCGTTGCATCCGACCGATATCACCATTAGCATCATGACGGTAACGCAGCAAGCCAAGTAGTTTTATGCCATCGAGATGCTGTTTACCAGCCTTGAGATTGACGTAGAAATGTTGGGAGTCATCCTGATATTTGATATCCTTGGGGACAGTAACGGTAACACCACCGAGTTCATCGACGAGTTTAGCAACGCCCATATTATTGAGGCGGATGTATCGATCTATCGCTACACCACCCATCATCTTGCTGACTTCTCTGGCTGCTGCTGCTGGCCCACTTTCACGGTCTACAGCATTAATTTTCTCAGTACCATACCCAGTCCGTTCGATCTTGCTATCGCGGGGAATCCCTAAAAAGATCGTCCGTTTGGTTTGAGGATCGAATCGGAGCAACATGATCGTATCCGACAAGCCCTCTAATGTATCGACTTCAGCATCATATCCAGTTTTTTTCCGCTCCTTGCCGTCGCTGTTCTTGACATCTGATAGATTAGTTTTAATGCCCAACAACAGAATATTTACTGGTTTGGAGACTTCGGGTATCTGTAATAAACTCCGAGAGAAAGCTTCTTTGCCATTTTGCTTAAAAAATGCGTCATCTGTGGCCGACAAAGTGCGTTGTTGAAGTGGTGCCGAAGTTAGGGAAACCGCTAAAAAAGCCCCAGCAGCAGCCGAACACGCGCCAATGCTACCGAGTCCCAACCACACCCACAACGGTATTTTTCGCCGCTTTTTCGCTGGCTGACGCTGCACCATTTGCGGATTGGGTTGAGTCGATTTGCGACGGTGCTGGTTTCCTTTTCTGGCTTCCGCTTTACTCACGATTTAATAGGGGGTGGTGGGTTTGAATAATCACTGTGCAATGTTTACGGCTCGATTTTGGAGAGACTACGCTCATCCACAGAGATCGGCTTTACCGCATTGTTCGCTCCGCTAGGGCACTAAATCCAGGCAATCGTAAGGATTTCTTTTGCCACAGTAGCATCATTAGCCATAAACTAATCATAAAGTAGCTAGAGGTCGCCATACTATTGAGAAATAATAGCCGAAATCCGACTGTAGACGCGCCCGATAAATCTGCGCCAACATTTAGACTCAAATATATACTCAGCCAAGTGAAGGCGAGGAGAATTGATAATCGACACACTGCTAATTGTCGTTTACCCTGTTGACTTCGATAAATTGCCCACATTGAAGGCAATACTCCAATGACAGGTATCAGGTAGAGAAATGTTTCTAACCTGTCGAGTGGATCGATATGTGGGCGTATTGTCTCCGATGGATCGTCATCCACTGGTTGCTGTGCAGGTCGCAATAATGTCATGGGCTGTTGTTTTAGCGGTGCAGATAGTTTTTCTCCATATATCTAAAATCCCCAGTTTTTGAATATTTAGCACCATCTGGCGGAGATTTTTTAAATTAAACGATGACTTGTTGCCTACTGTTGGCGTTAGCATCGCTACTACCGCGACACCGCCAATGAGTTTAGTCCCCTAGTTAATTAAGCATAAATTGGGGTCTAATCGATCGCATTTGCCTAAATGTGAATTTTTAACAACGCCGCATTAATGAAGATCGGCTAATTTAAGTTTAACCTTTTCTTAATTATTGCAGGGTTTTGTCCTGCCCCACTAGTGAAAAAAGTCATTAACAACAGAGAGCCAACTGGGGAAAATTCGAGCTTACTTACTCGGAACTGTCCACCAGGCGAGTCCATAAGCTTGGCGGGGTAGGTTTACAGCTTGACGGAAGTGAACGCGGATTTTGTATTTGCCTGGATCGCGAATTTGGTGAAAAATATGTTGGACGCTATCTACGGAGCTAGTCGATGACCATAAGCTTCGATCGAGTCTGTCTTCTTCAGCCCGCATCAGATAGAGATCGAGACGATTGAGACCACGATCGCGAAATTGTTCGCCTAAATCGTACTGCCCATTCCCATTGGTATCTTGCAATTCTACCAGTCGATCCCAAGTCAGGGCGATCGAGACCCAACTATTTTCAGCTAGAGGTCGATCGATCGGATAATCTCGGTATCCACCACTATCTACAGTCCGATAATCCCAACCGATCGCGGGTACGGGCAGTAGCGGCGGATACTGTCCGGGACTAAACTGTTGATAAGCACGGAACGCGTTTAATTGACCCGCACCCAACTGATAATCTAGTGGAATCTGGCGATTTTGGTAGGATTCTGATTCCGTCCAATCGCGATTATTTTTCGCCAGGATCGTCCGCGTCATCCCCAGCCGCAACCCATCCCCCGCATCTTGAATTTTATCAGCAGAATTTAATAGAACAGCCTTCATCACCTCATGGCGACGAGAGTCGAGATTCCAGCGCGGACGCAGATCGATCGGCATCTGACCTTTGGTGCGGAATTGCCGATCTCCAAATTCTTGCAACAGAGCCACAGTCCCTGTAACATGAGGAGCCGCAAAACTGGTACCGTTGACGACGATCGCTTTACCAGCTAAATTATAGAGCTGGAGATTGCCCCCTGGTGCCACCAATCCGATCGATCGGCGATTACCCACATTCACTTCCCGATCCTCAATACTTTTGGCAGTCCCCGTCGGCGTTTCACTCAGGTTGGCAAAATCTAACTTACGATAAATTCCCTGGCGGAGGTTGGAATAAGCGACATTAATCCCATTGTAATTATCCGTCGGAATCGAAATTCCGCCCTTACCCTGATTCCCCGCTACGATGTAAGTCACATTGTGGACTCGCGCCGACCAATCTAAACACTGAGTAAATAGCGCATTGCCGTCTAGCTTGGCTTGAGGACGGGGATCGCGTTCTAATGGCTCCCCAAAGCTCAAATTGATCGCGCGAACGTCTCCCCCATTCTGCGTGGCTACGTGTTGAGTTGAGAGGCATTCTTCCGGCTGTCCAGTGTCTTTGGGAATGCCCACCGCAGTCGCATATAGCCGTGCATCAGGAGCGACCCCAGGAAATCTTTTATCCCGACTAATCATCACTGATGCCACCATCGTCGCGTGCTGTTCGACATTTTTGTTGGCTTTGGCTGCACCATCTTGATAAAAGATTTGTTCGAGCTTGTATTTGGGCTGTTGAGCCGCTTTATCCCAACCAAACTGACCTGGACGACCAACCTCTACTTGCCCGATCGCAATTTTTTTACCTGTAAGCTTGTAGGGAGACGTATGTAATCTCAGTGCATCAATTCCCGCACTACCAATGGAATTAGCAGTTGGTAATGCCCAACTCGGTGTGATGATACTCACAATCGCCGCCCCAATAACGATCCGCTGCCAATGTTTATTTAACAAGTTATCCCGCATTTAAATCAAATATTCTGAACTTACACGATCGAACCCCAACTCCCAACTCCGCTCTTTCTACATTTTGTTACAGTATTGCCAGTCCTACCCAAAATTATCGCAAACTGTGAACAGTTACAATCCCTGTGTTTGGAGGAATCTCTCATGTCTGATACTCAAGTTTTCGTGGCTTTAGTAGTCGCGCTCATTCCTGGTTTATTGGCACTACGTCTGTCAACTGAATTATATAAATAAATCGTCGAACTAGCTGCTGTTGGCATAGCCTCTAGCGAATGAACATCGATATTTGACTAATCTGGGGAGTAATTCATCACTACTTCCCAGATTTTAGATTTTTTTTCAGGCATCATGGCTGTACAAGCCATCGAAACTTTTTGACAGAATTGATGTGACAAGTTGTATAATAGACAAAATTTCTATTTGGGTATCCGAGGTCTAATGAACGCACTACCTTCTTTCGATCCACCACAGCACCCTCCACAACGACGGAAATCTACTGTTTTGCAGCCATTGGAACTCGCAGCAAACCCAAAATCTTCACTCCTCAATCTCCAGCCGCGATCCTCTTCTAGAGCCACAGCAAGGGTTAAAGCCAATCCAGCTTATGCTCATCGTCGTCAGGGATTGGAGGTAGTCACCAAATTAGTTACTTATTCAACATTATCAATATTCGGCATTATCACTCTAGTCAACTCGATCGGCTACAACTGGTCGCAACAGCAAAAATTACAGCATCTTGAAACAGAATTACAAGCTGCTAAAGTGCGAACCGAGAAAATTAATAGTGACTTTACTCGTGCTTTCGCTCCTGAATCACAACAGAATATGATGCAGGAAAATAGCTATAAAATTGCACCAGATCGACTTGAGGTTTATCCGATCGATCCTAACTCAAATCGTCCGGTTCCCAATCCTGCCAGCAAGTAACTTTTGAAGTTATGCTGCTTTAATGAGATGGAGACGATTGAACCTGTGGCTCAAAAGTACCAGTAAACTCGACTGGTGATGCGGGGGCAACGTCAGAGCTACTCAGCCAGAGTTGTCCCCGCATCACCTTTGCGTTAGCACCACTTTTAGAGACTGATGCAGCTAGCCGTAATTGTGATGGTTGAGGACAGATACTGGTTGGCAATAGCCCACTTAAATTTAGTTGCCTCAGCGGCTGCGACGTTGCTCGATCGCTCAATCGACCAGAAAATGTTGGACGACTGGCAATATCTCGGACTTTAACGAGACTAGCATTGAGATAAATACCAGACTGTTGGAGCCTCAGGAAAAGTGGTTGTTTTTGGAGACAATCAGGTAAATTTTGAGCATTAATCAGATAATCACCAGCGATCGAAATGGGTGCTTTAATATTTGCTTCACCATAACTAGTCACAACTTGAAAAAACACGATCGCACTACCAATAGCGAGACTATATAACCCGATCGATTTAGCCGAAAAAAGATTCATTAGTAATTATCGGTTATGGTTAATAATTATCGTGCGTTTAATTGTTTATGCCAACAACGCGACCTATTCTCTATCCCCTATTCCCTTGTCAAGTGTGAAGAGGTGAGAGCCAAACTGACTGTAGCGGCGGACAATTAACAGGGAAGAAACACAATGAATTGCTAACTTATTGGTGAAATTGTCGAGGAGGGGTTTTCTACGTCCCCAACTGCGCCCAATCCCTGTAATAGTTAGATCTACCCGACGGGAAATTTCCTCAATCTTGACGATCGGATCGACAGCATCAAGTGTCGAAATCTTAATTCTCGAACTCATCTGTGCTGGCAAATTTTCCAGTAAACCGTTGAGTTCGTTACTCAGTGCGCCATTGAGATTGGGCAAGGAGATTTGAATCAATTCCAACTGTCGATCGCGATCGTTCCAGAGCATTCTGATGGCGATTTCGACGGCTAAATCGTCATGATGATTGGCAGTGTAGGGAACTAATAAAGTTTGATAAGATTTGGTGGAATTGTCGTGATTCGCATCGATAAATACAGCCACATCAGCAGGGGTAGTTCCCAACATTTTAGCCACTTTACCGCCCAAGCGATTGTTCCGAAATGTGGGGCGATGCCAGCCCAGGAGGACGATATCGGCTCGATCGAGTGCGGCAATCACCGCAGTTTTCTGAGCCACATCATAGCCAATTTGGACGATCGGTTGGAAGATAGATCTCGATTCGATCGGTTCGAGCGTATCAATTAGGGCATTTAACTTTTCCAATCGTCGATCGATCTGGCGGTTTGCCTCAAACGGGGTACTTTGAAATAGATAGTCTTCTTCCAACTCGATGAGGCTCAATGGGTTGACAATCGATGACTGGCTGTCGTTTTGAGCGATCGATGTTGCTAGTTGTAGCAGTCCTTTTTGAGTATTTGGATTGGCGACGGGAACTAGGATTCGATAGCCGATGGGTGTTGGTACTGGCTTACTTTCATGAAGCACTGGAGCCTCATTATCAAATGACTCAGAGGGTTCTGGCTGGGAGTGGAGTCGGATCGATTTTTTGGGATAAGTCCATTCCAGCAATGGTGAAGTCATAAATGTAGTTACCAATGCCATAATTACTAACATCGTAAACAGGATCGGCGAAATCACACCCAATTCCAAGCCAATATTCAAGACAATCAGCTCTGTCAATCCGCGCGTATTCATCAACCAACCCAGAGCTGAAGCTTCCTGTTTGTCGATATTGCAACTACGGGCGGCATAATAAGTACCGAAGTATTTCCCGACGATCGCCACTCCCAAGATTGCCGCAGACAATAGCCACAGTTCGGGACTATTTAACAGCCCGATTTGAGTCTTGAGTCCACTATAAGCAAAGAAAACGGGTAATAAAAATATCAATACAAAATCTTCAGTTTTCTGAGCGATTTCCCTCACCAATCCTGGATTTTTTGGCATCGCGGCACCGAGTAAAAATGCCCCAAAAATTAAGTGAATCCCGATCGCTTCAGTAATCAACGCCGACGATACTACCGCCATATAAATTACTGCCAGTAGCAGTTGTGACAGCTTCCCAGTGCGATCGTAATAAGTAGATAGCAGATTGAGAACCCAGCGTCCTCCGGTTAACATTGCCCCAATGTAGAGCACAGAATAGATGATTATCGGTACGGCACCAGCCATACTATTTGTTCTAGTTACAGCAATTGCCAAAGCGAGTAAACACCAAGCTGTCACATCATCCACCGCCGCACAAGTCAATGCCAGAGTCCCCAATCGGGTATTTTGGAGATTGTTTTCAGTAATGATTCTTGCTAATACTGGAAATGCCGTAATTGACATTGCCGCACCGATAAATAAGGCAAATGCGGTAAAGGAGACACTATCATTAGACACGATCGGGTAGATAACTAATGATAAAATTCCAGCAAGGGAGAAAGGGACTAAAATACTCACCCCCGATGTCACAACTGCTGTCTTGAGATTGCCACGCAAGTATTTTGGATCTAATTCCAACCCAATCAGAAACATGAAAAATATCAACCCAATCTGAGATAAAACATTCAAAAAGGGAATGGCAGATACTGGAAATAACGCTCCGGCAATATCTGGAGCCAGCCAGCCCAGTAATGAAGGCCCCAAAGCAATACCCGCAACAATTTCACCGATGACTAAAGGTTGATTAATCGATCGAAATGCCCAGCCAACTAATCGCGATCCACCAATCACAACCAGCACTTCAATCAAGATCGTGACTACTGTATTCATAAGGCTTTAGGCTTTAGGTGTTAGGTGTTAGGGTTTGGGCTTTAGGTGTTAGTAGTAGGGTGGGGAGTGCCCATCAGCTAAGTTTCATCAGCACTACTTAAATATTAACCAATCTACGCCGATCGTCTGAGCTGACGATCCCAAAAGTCATAGCTAGAATCCCGATCCCTAAAGCCTAACACCTAACACCTAAAGCCTACCTAAAGCCAAGCTGCCACCTCAGACCAGCCTAAACCCTCTCGAATCACTTCGGGGGGGTCAATTGTCATATCCAATATTGTCGAGCCTTCTAGCCCTGGTTCGGAGCCATCATCGATGATAATATCGACCAATTTATCCAATCGATCGAATAATCTCGCTTTTTCTATTTCCATCGGCTCATCATCATCATCTTGAATATGTGCGGATGCCGAAATTACTGGGTTGCCTAAGTTCTCTAGCAAGATTTGACAGAGCGTGTGTTTGGGTACTCTAATTCCAGTAGTTTTGCGCTTGGGATCTTGGACGAGTTTGGGGACGAGTTTAGTCGCTGGCAAAATAAATGTGTAAGTACCAGGAATCAAGTGTTTCATCAACCGATAGGCGGGATCGGAGACGTTGGCATATTCAGAAATATTTGATAAAGATTGACACAAAAAAGTCAAAGGTTTGTCATTAGACATCCGCTTGATCTGACGGACTCGATCGACTGCAATCTTTGATTTGAGATCGCAGCCGATCGCGTACACTGTATCTGTGGGATAGAGCATCACCGCACCATTGCTCAATGCCGCCACAATCTCATCGATCCGTCTTGTCTGCGGTGTCTGAGGGTGAACTTCGTAGATAGTAGCCATGTTTGAATTAATTGATAATTGATAATTGATAATTGATAATTGGGTTTTTAGGATGGGGATTTA
>ENA-OFCF01000136-OFCF01000136.1-metagenomes-genome-assembly--contig:-NODE-136-length-36618-cov-3.327818_pt1 | contig 36618 bp, 31 predicted proteins | sample MGYA00153387_OFCF01 | MGnify analysis MGYA00153387 | reverse complement strand
ACTTCAATGTCAACTTTAATACCTTTTCTTTGTGTTTCAGTTTTGTCTGGGTAAAATATTCCCAAACCTGATAAATATAGTTTGTAGCCTCCAATAAATTCTATATTACTGACGTCGCCGTCTGCACCGGCAGTTTGGCTTCCAATAGTTATTACATTATCCGCAGTTTGAAGACACATTGCTGTAAATTCTGCATGACTTTGAGTTTCTTCGTTTACAATTAAAATTATTTTACCTTTATAAATCATATAGCCAATAACAATCAAGCCCCCGGCAAATGCCGTACTAAAAGTAGAAAATAATGTAAATCTCCATCCTTTTAAAGCTCCTATTGCCGCCATCAATTTCACATCTCCTGCACCAATTCCACCAGAAATATATGGAATTAAAAAAACAGTAAGGCCAAACAGAAATCCAAATATACTAAAAAGGAATCCGTTTAATCCACTGTTTACAGTTGACCATATAATACCAATCAATATAGCTGGCATTGTTATTTTATTGGGGATTTTCTTCCTCGTTATGTCATTGTATACAGCTAAAACAAGAAGACCTACTAAAAAATAATCTATAATACTCAGTTTCATAAATCACCACCAAATTATATCTTTTCAACTTCACCTTTTATTGCATCATATAAATTTAAAAGTGTACCACCAAAGACCATTAAAGCTCCGAATACTACTAGCGCCATCAAAGAAATAATCAATGAATATTCCACTAATCCTTGTGCTTCTTCATCTGAAATCAGATTAAACATACTTTGGTATATTTTCATTTTCCCACCCTCGTTTTTTAGGAAAAATGCCCCCATACGGGGGCATTTCTAAAATACTACTTTACTTCCAATTATACTACTTCTATCAGTGGGCTTTTGTGATTGTACTGAAAGTCACCGTAAGATTTCCCCCACTAATTATAATTCACCTGCAATTGTATTAAAAAGATTCGTAAGTGCACCAGAAACAGCAGGGAAAGCGACTATAACAACAATTGCAATCAAGGCAATAATGAGACCATACTCTACCATTCCTTGTCCTTCTTCTTCTGACCATAACTTTCTTAGAAATTCCATGATTCATTCTCCTTTCAAATTTGAATTAGTATAAGCAATACCGTTGTACTTATATATATATTACTTTGTACTTCGAATTTTATTACTATTACAATAGGTTGTCAATACTTTTTTTGCCATTTCTTTATGTCAATAACTATATTTACCTACTGTTTTACATTATATGACACGTATTGTTATGAATAGGTAAAACATTATATCTTTTCAACAATATTATTTTGCAAATTGTTTAAATATATTAAACGAATTCTAAATGGTAATCCAGAAATTCGTTTAATATGTTTTTGAATTTTATAATTCGCAGAATATTTGTTATATTATTTAGTAAATACTATTTTCTTTGAAAAACAAGATTTTATGTGTCAGAAAAGTAAATCTTTTATGTATATTCATTAATAACTTATATTTATGACAACAATGGATAATAAACATCTTAGCTTTACTTTAAAACTATATAAAATCTTACTAATTATTATATCTTTATTGATGAAACGTCCAACGATTCATTTGTTGTCATCTCCTAAAACTAATTTCATTTAAGGGAGCAGGGACACTTTTAAAGATTGTAGTCGATAGATTCTCACCATGGATCCTCAACTTATCAAGGTATCCAGGGACAATCCCTGTTGGAACGTGTCTTCCTTTGACTTTTCCATTTTCAGTGAATCCCTCTTGTCGGAATTCAAAAATGTCCTGCAGTGTTATCGTTTCGCTCTCCATTCCCACTACTTCAGTGATCTTAAGTATTTTTCTTGATCCATCGGGGAATCTTGAAACCTGGATAATCAGATTAATTGCAGAGGCAATCTGTTCGCGTATCGCTCTGGATGGCAAATCCATTCCAGACATCATGACCATTGTCTCCAATCTCGACAGACTGTCTCTCGGAGTATTCGCATGTACGGTTGTAAGTGATCCATCATGTCCTGTATTCATTGCCTGAAGCATATCCAAAGCTTCTGAACTTCTGACTTCTCCAACAACAATACGATCCGGTCTCATTCTAAGAGAATTTACAACTAAATCCCGGATTGCAATCTTACCCGTACCCTCTGTGTTTGCGGGTCTGGTTTCGAGTGTGATCACATGATCCTGCTGCAGCTGTAATTCAGCAGCGTCTTCTATCGTTACGATCCTTTCACTCTCTGGAATGAAGCTTGACAAGACGTTTAGGAATGTTGTCTTACCCGAACCAGTTCCTCCTGAGATCAGGATGTTAATTCTCCCCTTCACACTTGCCCTTAAAAATTTGGCCATATCCATATTCAAAGTTCCAAAGGTGATGAGGTCTTCCAGCATGAATGGGTCCGAGGCAAATTTACGTATGGTGATCACAGCGCCCTTTATTGCCAAAGGAGCAATAATGATGTTCACTCTGGAACCGTCAGGTAACCTCGCATCAACCATAGGTGATTTTTCATCCACTCTTCTACCTATGGGAACCAGTATCTTATCGATGATTCTTCTAAGCTGCTCGTCATCCCTGAATATTGTCCCCGTTTTCTGAAGCTTTCCTGAACGTTCAACATAAATGCTATTAGGACCATTCACCATTACCTCAGTGACTGTATCGTCTTCAAGAAAAGGATCTATGGGCCCAAACCCACATATCTCATCCATAATATCCTTATGTATTGTTTGCTTGTCCAAAAAGGATACGGGTTTCATAGAGTCTGAAATGATATTATTAATCACAGCAGTGACTCGACTAGCAAGCTTATCATTCGAACCTCTGACCTCCGCTGTTTCAACTGGTGGTGTTTCAGTGCAAACAATCGCCCAAACCTTCTTATATATATCATCGAGATCCTTATTTTTTACTGCGCTAATATTACCTAGTGCTGGATGACCCATGAATGCACCAGGATTGTTCTCTTTTGTTGCGAAGTTACCAAAACTCATGTCTTCACCCCTTTTTTTGTCGTTTCATAACTGAATAATCTTAGGAAACCTATATGTATTTCAACGTATCTAAATTTTAAGATGATATTTAAAAATTGTCAATAAATATTATATAGTATAATTCAATTTATTCAGCATTTAATATTATATGCAATAATATTCGACATTAATAAGCAGTTCATTGTTTGTATTGCATCTCCATTATTCTATAATTTTAATTAAAATATACACATTTGACGAAATGCAGATGTTTATCATTCTTCTGAAACTACATTCCGACCCAATGTGATTTTAAAGCTCAATGGAATTAACAGAATAGAAAGACAACTGATTAATATTTAAAAAGCAAAAACATTTCGACATTATTTATAATATCGGAATGGTTCTCTTTAAACGCATGGAAAAGCCCCGATTGGCATGGAATACTCCATGTCAATCGGGGTAATGTCATCCTTTTGATTATTTCATAACCCTATCGCATCAGATGCAGTCGTCATTCCTGAGATGACGTGGGCTATAACCTCTGGAAGTTCCATTTCGATCATTGTGCAGCCTTTTAAGATTACATCTCTGTTTACACCCGCTGCAAATTTAGATGTCTTGAATTTCTTCATCACGGACTTGACTTCAAGACCCTCGATGCTCTTATCCGGTCTCATGAGAACCGTTGCTGTGACAAGGCCTGTGAGTTCATCTATCGTGTACAGCACCTTCTCCATGTACCTTTCGGGTTCTATTTCTGTACAAAGACCATAACCATGTGACATGATGGCCCTGATGATGTCTTCAGCAACATTTCTTTCCTCCAGTATTTTTTTCGTCATCTCACAATGCTGATCAGGATACATTTCATAGTCCAAATCATGGATCAGTCCGATGTTTCCCCAGTACTCTACATCTTCATCCTTTAATTTAGCAAAATATCGCATGACTGCCTCCACTGCATACGCATGTTTAAGCAGGGACTCATTGCTGTTATACTTTTTCAATAATTCCAACGCTTCGATCCTATTCACACGGAACATCTCCCTCTTCTTGTCTTTTTTATCTTTCTTATCTTTCTATTTTAGCACAGGATGTCCCAATGTATAGAGAAGTAATTGGAATATCTTCAGGGTTCCGATTTTGAAATCATTTCTTTGTCTGCAGCTATTAAGAACATTCTCTATTTCATTCAATCCACTTTTCTGATCTTCATAGGATTATCCGTCCCTCCCCTGATGAAAGTATTCCTCTCTCCATCAGCAATGTCACGAATATACTCCTAAGTGATGTAAAGGATTCCAATAAGCTTGTGGATATGATAGACTCGTACTAGACTAATATCCAGTCAAATTGATACAGCAAATGAAATCATTTAGGAGGAACAAAATGAAAGATTTTAAACCCTATCTGGAGAAATATGCCAAGCTGGCTGTCCAGGTCGGCATCAACCTCAAAGAAAAGGAAGGTCTTATTATAACGACTTCAACAGAAGGCCTCGAACTGTCCAGGCTCATCGCCAAGGAAGCCTATGAAGCTGGGGCGAAACATGTGGACATCATGCTTAATGATGATGAATTCAGCCTTATGAGATTCAGGTACGGAAAAGATTTCGTCTTCGAAAGCTACCCGGAATGGAAAGTAAATCAGCTGAGGGACCTATACGAAGAAGACTACCATCACTGTTTTGTTATCTCCCCTGATCCAGAACTACTGAAAAGTGTTGATCCAGAAAAGGTCAAGACCAGCCAGAAGACTGGAAGCATCGCCATGGCGCCTGTGATGAAGTACAGAATGACAGGGCTCACCAAGTGGGCCATCGTAGCCGTGCCGTCCGTTGGCTGGGCCAAGTCGATCTTCAAGGAAGATACGGATGAGGTTGCAGTGGAAAAGCTTTGGGATTATATCATCAAGGCCTCAAGGCTCGATGCAGAAGATCCTGTAAAGGCTTGGGGAGAACATGACCGAAACCTCAAGAAATACGAAAACTTCCTCAATGAGGCGGATTTTGAAAAAGTACATCTTGTAGGACCAGGAACGGACCTTGAAGTTTATCTCGCGGATGACCACAACTGGATCGGAGGTTCGAACCTCAGCAACAAGGGTGTCCCCTATATGGCGAACATCCCGACGGAAGAGGTCTTCACCACACCCCATGCCTATAAGGTGAACGGTACTCTGGTCGCTACAAAACCTCTTAGTGTCAATGGGAGCCTGGTAGAAAACTTCGGGTTTGAGTTCCAGGATGGCAAAGTCATCAAGTTCTATGCCGAGAAAGGCTATGAGACACTTGATAATCTCCTCAAGAACGATGAAGGTGCAGTCAGACTCGGAGAAATCGCTCTCGTACAGAATGATTCCCCAATCTCCAACATGGGAATCCTCTTCAACAATACCCTTTTCGACGAGAATGCCTCCGTTCACTTCGCACTGGGCAGAGCTTACGGCTATGCCATCAAAGACGGCACAGCCATGACCCAGGAAGAATTGGACTACAAGGGCGCAAACTTCAGCCTCATCCATGTTGACTTCATGGTCGGTGGACCAGAAATGGATATCACCGCCTACAAGAAAGATGGCACGACTGTAGAACTGTTCAAGAATGGTAACTGGGTCATCTAGAGACGACGAACAAGAAACAATATCCTTTAAGCACAAAAGTTCCAACGAAGTATGAACTTCGTTGGCACTTTTAGAATTCTTTTTCAATGGCCTTGTCTCTTTTTTCAGCAGGCATCTGCATATCTTTGTCCTTAGATTCTTTTCGAAATAGAAGCTTTTCGGAAACTACAGGTTTTTCAATCTCGACGATGGAGATGCATTTCCTTCCAAAAATAAACTTGGCGTGATTTTCAACCTGAATAAGCCGGCCTCTGAAATCGCCCATGATTTTATCTATCTGTTTGGCTGTCAGTTTTTCAATCTGAAAGATATCCTTGACAAAAGATCTCGCTTTTGCGCCTTGTCCATTTTTCCCATCAATCAGATAGAACGTGTCTCCAAGATGGATATCCTTGTTGAATCCGCCCTTGAACTTTGAAATGGTCATGAACAGGGTTCTGCTGCCTTCCAACAATTCGTGGAATTCAATCTCACCGTTTTTCAAGAAGTAGACATGGTCCAACCTAATCCCCCCTTATCCTTCCGCATCGGCTAATTAGGAAATCATATGGTCACAAAAGACTGAAACGTACATCGCATATCTGAATCATCTGCTTGTAGAAATACATTATCATAATTTCAATAATAGCAGATTGAAATTATATTAATTTTTATGAACAATAGATGAACTTATCAACAATTTTGACAATGTTGCGGATGGAATCTGATGTGCATTGTCCTAATATTGCCCGATTCCGTGGTCTTTCCGGGGGTTTCTCAATGTCCTTTTAATGGGTCCTGATAAAGTAACATTTTGGTGTATCCAAATAAGAGAAGGCATCGGGTGCACGCTCCTATCTGCTAATGCCTGTAATCTGCATACAGGAACAGTCTGAACTTCCCTGACCTGCAAAATCTTTCTGGACCGTGAGCACAAAAAAAACGGTTTGGTATTAAGCTACCACACCGTTTTTTTGCCACTCCAGCTGACTATTTCATGTATCACCTGTTATCCAATTCGAACTCATTTCGTCAGCTTGTCCATGATCAGCATGATTTCCTGGAGTTTTTCATTTTGGTCATCTGTCCCCAGCGCACCGTGGACACAATGTCCCAGATGCTCATGGAGGATCTCACTGTTCACTTTCTTCAGAATCGCCTGCGTAGCCATAATCTGGTTGGAGATATCGATGCAGTACCGGTCATCCTCAACCATCTTGAGCAGTCCATCCATTTGGCCTCGGGCGGTCTTTAGGAGTTTCGTGATTTTCTCTTTATCTGCTTGCATAATGTCCTCCTAGTTACCAAATAATCCTTTCTTCATTTCGATGGTTGTCAGTTTCAGATTGGCGTTCTCAAGGACCTGTCTTAGGACTTCATCCTCCACATCATTCTTCAGGTCAATAACCGCGCTGTTCTTCTTTAAATCTACCTTTGCAGATACGCCTTCAATACTTTCCAGTGCCCTGGTTGCCCTGCCCACGCAGCCTTCACAATGCATTCCTTCAATTCCTATTACCTTTTTCATTTTTTATTCTCCTTCTATCTTTTATCGTTTTATTCATTTTTGTACTCTTTTGTCTTTCAGCTCTATTGATTTCCTGCTGTCCACTCAGAAAACCCTGATAATTTCCTTCCTCATCCGGGACTAGTGTATCGGTTTGAAGAACTTCAGCCTTAACGCATTGGTGACGACAAACACAGAGCTAAGGCTCATGGCAGCGGCAGCAAGCATTGGGTTTAGCTTCAGTCCAAATGCCAGGTAGAAGACTCCTGCTGCAACTGGTATGCCAAGGATGTTGTAGAAGAATGCCCAGAACAGGTTTTCCTTGATGTTCCGGATGGTCGCCCTGGACAGCTGGATAGCCGTCACTGCATCAAGAAGGTCATTCTTCATGAGGACGATGTCCGCTGACTCGATGGCGATGTCCGTTCCGGCTCCGATGGCTACCCCGACATTCGCTCTGGATAGGGCTGGCGCATCATTGATGCCGTCGCCGATCATGGCAACCTTCTTTCCTGAATCCTGGAGGTCCCTGATTTCCTTTTCCTTGTCCTGAGGCAGAACTTCCGCGACAACACGGTCAATGTTCAGTTCACGCCTGATTGCTTCAGCTGTTCTCTTGTTGTCTCCTGTGAGCATGACCACATCGATGCCCATGGCCTTGAAGAGATCTATGGCCTTTTTGCTGTTCTTCTTTACCACATCAGCCACCGCGATGATTCCAAGGATTTTCTTGTCATCTGCAAAATAAAGGGGTGTCTTTCCTTCGTCGGCCAACCTGTGAGAATCTTCCTCGAAGACAGTGATGTCGATACCTTCTTCCAACATCAGGGCCAGGTTGCCAGCGATATATGAAGCACCCTCCACAGTCGCCCTTATTCCTTTACCTGAGATGGAACTGAAATTCTGGATATCCTTCAAAGGAAGGTTCATGTTCTTTGCCTTCTCGACGATGGCTTCAGAGAGCGGATGCTCCGATGGTTTTTCTATGGAGGCGCCGATCTGAATGAGGTCTGTCTCTGAAATGCTTCCGTTCGTAATGATATCTGTCACCACAGGTTTTCCTTCCGTGATGGTTCCTGTCTTGTCGAGAACGACCGTGTTGATGGAATGAAGCGTTTCAAGGGCTTCGGCTGATTTCACAAGGATTCCGTTCTGTGCTCCTTTTCCAGTTCCGACCATGATGGCCACTGGCGTAGCCAGTCCCAAGGCACACGGACAGGAAATGACAAGTACGGTGATACCCATGGCCATGGCAAACTCGAAAGTCTGGCCGCTGAGCATCCAAATGACGGTGGTAAGGATGGCAATAATGATGACGATGGGTACGAATACCCCGCTGATCTTGTCAGCAAGCTTGGCAATGGGCGCCTTGGTTGAATTGGCATCTTCCACAAGCTGGATGATCTGTGCCAGCGTCGTGTCGTCTCCGACCTTCTCCGCCAGGAACTTGAAGTATCCGGTCTTGTTTAGGGTTGCAGCGATGACCCTATCTCCCACTTGCTTCTCCACAGGGATGCTCTCACCGGTAAGGGCGCTTTGGTCCACTGAGGATGAGCCTTCGATGATCTTGCCGTCCACAGGAATGCTCTGACCAGGCCTGACGATGACAGTGTCACCGATGACAACCTCTTCGATGGGAACTTCCACTTCGATTCCGTTTCTAAAAAGCATCGCTGTCTTTGGAGCCAGGTCCATGAGCTTTGTAATGGCTTCTGAAGTTTTCCCTTTAGACCTAGTCTCCAGGAATTTCCCCAGGGTAATCAGGGTGAGGATTGTTCCACCAGCCTCAAAATACAAATCTGAGGAGAAGCGGTGTACCAGGTCCATGTCCCCATGACCCAGGCCATAACCGATGCGGAAAATGGCGAAAATTCCATAAAGGAAAGCCGCAGCTGATCCGATGGCGATGAGGGAATCCATGTTTGGTGACCTGTGCCATAGCGTCTTGAATCCCATCTGATAGTACTTTCTGTTGACATAGGCTATGGGAAGGGACAAGAGCATCTGTGTGAATGCAAAGGTGATGGCGTTGTCCATTCCGCTGATCCATGCTGGCAGCGGCCAGCCCAGCATGTGTCCCATGGCGATGTAAAGAAGTGGTACAAGGAAAATAAAGGAGACAATCAGTCTGGTCTTCATTTCCTTCAGTTCCTCTTCAACAGGGTTGACCTTATCGGCAGCCTTTAATGTCCCTGCCTTCGTGTGTTCCTGTGCACCATATCCGGCGCTCTTGACCGCTTTGATTATAGAATTAGAATTCAAAGAATCCTCAATAAATGCAACTGTCATGGAATTTGTCAGCAAGTTCACAGAGACCTTTTCGATCCCATCAAGTTTCCTTACGGATTTTTCCACAGCTGTGGAACAGGCTGAACAAGTCATGCCAGTGATGTCAAATTTTTTATCCATTTTTCCTCCTTACCACACCCCCAGGGGGGTGTCCTCAAGTAGTATATTACGCTACCTGATAACCATTGTCAAGGAGATCAGAACCATTTTTTCTTCTTGAAGTAATACATCATGGTACTCGCGATCAGCAGCATAATGACCCACAAGAGAGGATAGCTCCATCTTAGGTAAAGTTCTGGCATATATTTGAAATTCATTCCGTAGACCCCGGCGAGGAACGTCAGCGGTATGAAGATCGTCGAGATTATGGTAAGGACTTTCATGACCTCATTTAACCGGTAGCTGACATTGGAAAGGTTAAGCTCTACAAGACCCGTAAGAAGTTCCCTATAGGTCTCTGTCGTATCAATGACCTGAACAAGCATGTTGTAGATGTCCCTGAAGTAAATCTGGGTGCTTTCCTTGATCAGCGACGAGTCCCCTTTGCCCACCCAGGACATGACTTCCCTGAGTGGCCAGGCAAACTTATGGATATAGAGAAGTTCTTTCTTCAGCTTCCTGATTTCCTGCCTCTCCCCTTGTGATGAGGTGGAAATCACCTTTTCTTCAAGGATATCCAGCTTCTCTCCGATGGTCTCGAGGGTGTCAAAGTACCCGTCCACGATGGCATCCAAGAGGGTGTAGAAAAGGTAATCCGATCCGCTCTTCCGAAGAAGACTCCCCTTCTTCTTCAGCCTGTTTCTGATGTCATCGAAGACATCTCCCTCGACTTCTCCGAAAGTGATGACATAGTCCTCACCCATGATAAAGCTCACCTGCTCCAGGATCATTTCTTCCTCCTGGAAGTAGATCATCTTGGCTACGGTAAAGGTATAGTCATCATAGTCTTCGATTTTGGGCCGCAATCTCCTGTTGGTCACATCCTCCTTGACCAGAGGATGGATGTCGAAGATTTCACAGATGACCTCCACCGCCTCATCATCAAAATCCTTGTCCACATTGACCCACAGATTGGATCCCGGTTTCCTTTCAAGTAAGATTCCCATCTCCTTGAGTTTATCAAGCTCAATGTCCTTCTCGTCATACTCATTCTCTCCGTAGGTGATGAGATTGATCATCTTGCTGGATTTTCCCGCATTGGGTCCTTCATGAGCCTCAACCGGCTTGGCATCCTTGGATTCCTCATGTGCCTCAACCGGCTTGGCATCCTTGGATTCTTCGTTTGATTCAGTTGACTGGTCATCCTTGGGTTCAGAGTCTGATAAGTCATCATTGTCAAGGCGATCTATCGACCGCTCGAAATCATCTTCTTTCTTTTCATCTGCTTTTTTCTGGTTGTTTACATCCATTCCTAACACCTCTCTTATGCTCATCTTATCTTCTGCCGCCTGCACTGTAAAGAATAACTTGCTTAAACGCCATAAAGCACCTCATTTGTCCGATAGCCGCTCCCCAAATGCCGATTTTCAGACACAAAACAGACTGAAGTTATTTCCAGTTTTAGAAGCTTCTGTTAACAATAAATGGAAATCTCTCCACACCATCCCTTTTAGACTATAGTGAAGGTTAAGAAGTGACGCGTGGCAAAGAAGCGGCAGACACCTGTTCTATTTGTCCACGGATTCCTGCATCTGTACTCTATTGAAATGGAGATGATTAAATTGACAAGAATGATGAAGGCACAGGTGATCCGAACCTTCGGCGGTCCCGAAGTCCTCTCATACGAGGAGGTTCCAGTTCCAGAAATCCTTGATGATGAACTTCTGGTGAAAGTCGCTACAACTTCCTATAACCCTTCAGAGGGAGCAGCCAGAAAAGGAGCCTTTGGCAACCTGATCAAGCTTGTACCCTTCAAGATTCTGGGCAGCGACCTGGCTGGAATCGTTCATGAGGTTGGTACAAAGGTGACAGACTTCCAAATCGGTGACAGGGTATTTGCCTACATGAATATCCGGAGTCAGGGAACCTATGCGCAATACGCAGCCGTCAAAGCAAAGGATTCCTGTCCTGTTCCCTACAACATGACTTTAAGAGAAGCCGGAGTGCTTCCCCTGGCCTCGCTGACAGCCATTCAGGGCCTTTATGAGCTTGGGGAACTCAAGAAAGGACAAAGGGTCCTCATTAACGGCGCTGCCGGTGGCGTGGGCAGCTATGCCCTCCAGATGGCACATATCATCGGTGCCTATGTCATCGCCACAGGTTCTGACAAGAGCATGGAAATCTTGCAAAGGTTAGACCCCGCTGAAATTGTAAATTACAGGACACAGGACCTCTATGCGGCAATTTCTGAGAAGGTCGACCTGATCTTCAACCTGGCCCGGTTAAGCGAAACGGAAATGGTACGGATGCTCTCACTCGTCAGGCTAGGGGGAAAATTCGTCAGCACCACAGGGATTCCAAGCCAGGAATCCGGAGAAAAGGACAATATCACCATCATAGCGGAGAATTCAAAGCGCGGAGGCGAAAGGCTCAGGGAAATCAAGGAACTGGTCGAAAACGGAGCCCTGTTCCCTATAATTACGGGGACCTTTCCTCTTGAGGCTATCCCAACAGTCCATCGTTTGGCGGAGGAAGGGGAACTTCATGGCAAGGTATCCATCATCGTCGATGAGACGCTAGCTTCGCAGTGAATTGCAAGATCTGACCAAGCTGTACCTTATAAATGAATTCAAACGGAAGAAGAGCGGCTTTAAAGTCCGCTCTTCTTCCATTTGACCTAGGACGCTCCAAAAATTATTACTCTATGATTCCTATCTTGTTATCTTCCAAGAGATTCAGTCTTTTTCTTGCGATGTTCACTATAAGCTTGATGAGGTCATCGTAGTCCATACCGATGGCTTTCGCCATCTTGATGATGTCACTGTTATACTTGTCCAAGCCTGGGAGGCTGTTGATCTCAATCACATAGGCTTTATCCCCTTTGACCCTCATGTCCACCCTGGCATAATCCCTCATCCCAAGGCTCCTAAAGGCGCGAACTGCAGTATCACTGATCATTTCATAGGTCTTCTTATCCACCCTTGCCGGCAGGTGGTAGATAATACTTTCATCAAAGGCGAATTTTGCTTCAAAGCTGTAGATCCTGTTCATGCCTTCGGGAAGTGCACTAAAGTCAACCTCCAGGATGGGTAGCACTTCCAGGTCACTGCCATTGCCCAGAATTCCTGCGGTATATTCCCGCCCTTCGATGTACTCTGAGAGGATCATGGGCGGATTGAACTTCATAAGGTTTTCCACCACCTTGTGCTTCAGGGATGGAAGGTCGAAGGTCAGGCTGTCATTCTGTATTCCCCTGCTTGAGCCTTCATCTTTTGGCTTGACAAGAATAGGGAAATCCAATTTCACCCCTTCCAGTTCTTCCAGGCTGCTGATGTAGATGAATTCCGGTGTCGGTATGTCAGAAGCCTTAAAGATCTTGCCAGAGAATATCTTGTTATAGGCCAGTCCGTGAGGAATCGTGCTTGATCCCGTATAAGGGATTCCTTCATATTCAAGGATTGCAGGCAGCTGGGAAAGGCTGGCCTCTCCCCTGATTCCATTACAAAGGTTAAAGACCAAGTCGACCTTCTCCTCATGCAGCCTGTTAATCAGGCTGCTGTCCATGGTGAGACAAATGACTTCGTAGTCGCTGGACAGCGCTTCTTTGATGTATCCCATCATACGATGACTCTGCTGGTCTTCCTGGAATCCTTCTTCATTGTTCAAGATTGACGACCTTGGCTGGTCGACGACAATCGCTATCTTCAAATCAAACCCCCTAAGAAAAACTTGTTCCGCGTCTTTTGTTATTATCATAGCATAACTTATCGGAATATCAATAAGACAATCATTCTACAGACAATCTTGGAAAATTTATCTAACATAGGGTATTCAGACCATTTCTCACTGCCGCTTCCGAGTTCAATCATTCCAGCAAACCGTGAAATTGAATCCGGTTCTGTTCGCCGGCATAGGAAACGGTAATAATCCCATACATCTTATTCCAGACAGTTACCCGGATTGAAGGAAGTTTATCCGATCCAGGATCATCATGTTCATTTTAATAATTTCCATATTCTCATATAACGTTCTCTTTATGGTGCCAGAATAGATTATCCATGTTTCAAAAAAATGCTGGAAGTGGATCACCATGATGAACCGCTCCCTGCACTGATATTATCCATTCAGACCTGCGGAATTGTTACTCCTCGCGGATGATCCTCTTCAGGAACATCTTTGTCCTTTCTTCCTTGGGATTGTTGAAAATCTCTTCTGGCGGTCCTTCTTCCACGATGACCCCATTGTCCATGAAGACCACCCTGTCCGCAACGTCTTTGGCAAAAGCCATCTCGTGGGTTACGACGAGCATGGTAAGGCCAGTCTCGGCCAGGTCCTTCATGACCTTCAGGACTTCTCCAACCATTTCAGGATCCAGCGCGGATGTGGGTTCGTCAAAGAGGAGAACATCCGGTTCCATGGACAGGGCTCTGGCGATGGCCACCCTCTGCTTTTGTCCGCCTGAAATCTGAGAGGGCTTTGCATTGACATATTCATCCATTCCGACGACCTTCAGGTATTTCAGGGCGACCTCTTCCGCTTCTTTTTTTGTCCTCTTCAGGACCTTCATCTGTCCGACAACGCAGTTGGACAAGACATTGTGGTTGCTGAAAAGGTTGAACTGCTGAAAGACCATTCCCAGTTTCGTCCTATAGGCAAAGATGTTGTTCTTCGGATTAAGGATGTTCGTCCCCTTGTAGATAATTTCTCCTCCACTGGGCTTCTCGAGGAGGTTCACACACCTGAGGAGTGTTGATTTCCCTGAGCCGGATGCTCCGATGATGCACACCACTTCCCCCCGGTTCACGGTAAAGTTGATGTCCGAAAGGATTTCGCGCTCTCCGAAGGATTTTCTGAGATGTCTGATTTCTATTACTTCTTTCATTCTGTTCTCCTCCTATCGCACGATTTTCTTGTTAACCATGTCTTTAGGAGACACGGTCTGAATCTGGTTTCCGATGAGATCATAATTCTTCGGCCCATCCATCCTTTTTTCCACGAATCGGAGGATTCTTGTTATGCTGTAGGTCATGACAAGGTAAATGGATGCAGAGACCAGGAAAGTCTCAAAATACTTGTAGTTAACCCCCGCTATGGAGTTCGTCGCAAAGAAGAGCTCCGTGACAGAGATGACGTTCAGTACCGAGGTATCCTTGATGTTGATGACGAATTCGTTTCCCGTGGCAGGAAGGATGTTCTTCACAACCTGGGGAAGGATGACGCTCATCATGGTCTGGAAATGGTTCATTCCTATGGCTTCTGCGGCTTCATACTGCCCCTTGTCCACGGAGAGTATCCCGCCCCGGACGATTTCAGACATGTAGGCACCAGTATTGATGGTGACGATGAGAATCGCCGCAAAAGTCCTGTCCATGTAGATGCCATACAAGAGGGGTACCCCGTAGAAGATGACCATGGCCTGGACGATCATAGGTGTCCCCCTGAACACTTCGATATACACGGAAAGTAGTCCATTGACCAGTTTCAGGAAATACTTCTTCGATCCCTTTTCCGGCTGGGGTATGGTTCTGATCACCCCGATGAGAAGACCCAGGAGTGTTCCCAGGATTGTGGCTAATATCGATATCTGAAGGGTGGTTATCGCACCTCTTGCAAACATCGGCCAATTGCTGACTGCAATTTTATACATCGTATCTAGACTCATGTTTTCCTCCTAAATCGTGGAAAAACCGGCTCCCCAGTCTGGGAGACAGGTTCCTTCGCCGTTACTCTGTTGGTGGCTGGTTCTTCAGGGCCTGTAGCATCAAGGCTTCCTGGTCTTCCAGGGAAATTTCGCCAAGGATGCCATTGATCTGCGAAATCAGGTCCTCCTGTCCTTTGGCAATTCCGACGGCTATGGCCGTATCGTCCAAAGAGACCTCGAATCCATCTGTGAATTCAACGTAAGTGAAATCATCATTGGCTTCGGCAGCACTCACGGCACCAGGTTTTTCAGAAACATATCCGTCGATGACACCGGACTGAAGTCCTACCCTTAAGGAAGCGAAGCTATCCATGGCGGTCTCCTTCAGGACACCCGGAATCTGGTCGATGACGTCATAGTGGAAGGTGCTGAGCTGTGCGGTGATCTTCGCCCCTGAAAAGTCGGCAAGGGCTGAGGCATTCTCGTAGGCTCCACCCTTTTTCACGACCATGACCAGATCTGACTGGTAGTAATTTCCCGTAAAGTCAATGGATGTCTTTCTTTCGGCTGTGGGTGACATTCCCGCTATGATGGCGTCAATTGTTCCAGACTGAAGGGCAGGAACAAGTCCGCCCCATACGGTCTTGACGATAACTAGCTCCTGTCCGAGACCCTCTGCGATCTTCTTGGCAATCTCCACATCATATCCCCCTGCATACGCCTTCGTCCCTTCGATCTTCACCGCTCCATTGGAGTCATCGGCCTGTGTCCAGTTAAATGGAGCGTAGGAGGCTTCCATACCAACCTTGAAGATGCCATCCTTGGAAGTGTCGACCTTCTGTCCACAGCCTGCCAGCAGGCTCAGGGACGTTAAAACTGATATCATGAGTATCGATAAATTCTTTTTCATTGTTTTCACTCCTTGTTTTCTCATAAATATTGCATATCCATACATATATTTGTTATGATTATGCACACCAATAATTTAATAGCGAATTTTCTATAAATAAAAAAATTGTCTGAGACGAGCTCAGGCAATAAATTGCTTCCTAAATCCCCTTTCTCTCCCTTGAATAAGATAGCTCAACTTGCTAATCTGGGCTGATTAACAAGACAGTCCAGCAGCTGTTCGCTACAGTCCCAGCATGCAACACTGAGGGTGCTGCAAACTTCGGCGATATTTCCTTCTCACTAGTTTCAATGCTTCTCAAGCTCCACTAGGACTGTTAAAGACCGCGCCTCTACCCCATCTGGAAAGATGAGGCAACTATTAAATTATTTCTTCCATCCTACTGCAAGGAGTTTTATCTGTCAACCTTTGCCTGCATATTTATGTAATCGCTCGAAAAATCGGGAATCCCCGTGACCAGGATTCCAATTTAGACCTGACAGGAATTTGTCCACAGAAAAATCCAGACTCTCCAAAAATGGAATCCGGATTTCGCATCACTACATTTCTCCGCGCTTCCTCCTTATCGGTAAGGGTTTTCAGGACCCCTTACCTTTAGGAAGCCTCTAATGTTCAGGACAGGCCTACATAAGAAAGGCCATGGAAAAGACGACCAGGGTGAGGAGGACGCTGTACAGCGTACCGATCAGGTAGTATTCCGCAAACACAGGATCCTTGGAAATCCGGTCATACCTTGCTATGGATTTCGCTGTCATGATAAGCCCGACTGAAGCGTACTGGCCAAGGACCAGAAAGAGAAGCATAAGGATCCTCTCAAGAGATCCAATGACAGCTCCAGCGCCGAGGATGCTCACTGGTTCGTTTTCATTTGGCGCAAACCTTGAAAAGAGGATCTTGAAGCTGATGTTTGCAGGTTTCAGAAGGATGAGCAAGCTGAGAACCCATGCCAGAACGTAGACGGATATCCCTATCTCCTTGTGGTTCAGGGTTCTGACGATAAGATAGATTGTTGCAAAATGCAGGGCCTGGTCCAGCACAAAGACCTGAATTTCTGTGATCCTGGGTTTTCGCCTGGGGTTTTTAACCATCATCTTCTCCACTCGGCACTTCAACAGGTCAATGAGCCCATGGACACCGACAGCTAAGACGACGATGACAATAAGCCTGATGTCAAGAAGAAGCAGGCCGAGGAAAGGGATTCCATAGTATGCTGAGTGGTAAAGGGTGAAACTGAGATTACCCCTTTTCTTCTGGGACATGTCACTGGTCTGAAGATAGAAATCTCCAAGGACATGGCAGATGTATAAGAGGAGCAAGAGGTTCCTATCTGCCATTATTTTCACCCCATTCCACGTTCATGGTTTCGCTGATTTCCTTTCTGACCCGGATGTAGTTGTAGTACCCGCTGCTTTGTATCCTCTGGTTCAGTGCCTGGGTGCTGAGGCTCAGCAGCTGTGCAAGTTCTGTCTGTTTCACCTTCAGGTCATAGCCAAACTTGAGGATGGATCTTTCGACGACCTCCTTCTGCGTGTCTCTCCATCGGCTCTCGATGTAATCACAAAGCCGGAGGCTTTCATTCATGACCCTGATGAGATTTTTGTTCTCATCGGATTTGATCAGAATCCTGGCCTTGCCGTAGTCATTGTCATTGTGGATCTCCAGGATGGCTTCCCTGGCGTTCCAATACGCCGGACCATCCGCCCCTATACTCAGACGGTTGTTGATCTTGGTGGTGATCTCCCCCACACCAATTCCAAAGCGGATATCCACAGGCTGCATGCTGATCTTGATCTTGTCGATGATTTCAAGGATCCTTGTGCTGTCTAAGAGCAGGCCCTGAAACTCGTCTCCGATGGTGATGGTGAAGTTTGATGCGATGACCGGGGCATATTCCTCGTTCATCTGTGCCAAAACCCCCTCGAGCTTTTCCTGGACCTTGAATCGCTCGCTGATTTTTTTCGATTCTATGATATCTCCTATAATGGCAAAATACATCTTAATCCCTACTTTCACGTGCTGATTCCTGATATTTCTCTTTATCGACATTATACCATTGATTGTTATAATTTCAAGCTTATACTCTTTATTTCTTAGTTTTAAAGAATGTAACAATGATAATAAATAACCAAATTCAATTAACTGAACACTTGTTCTTTTATTATACCATATATTTTCTCATTCGCAAGGGTTTAAATACAAATGATATGTACATCCCTGGCTACCCTCATATTGAATACCTATGAAGAGGAGCTATTCTTCTGACTCATCCCTACCTAACAGGTCTTCCTTTCCCTGGTTCCTCCCTGGAAAGACCGTTTTAATAAAGAAGCCTCCCGTCTGGTTCCGGAAAGAAAACACAATCTGATGAAGCGGTATGACCTAAACTTATTCAGATGATATTCAACTACTCAATTTAAGCTTACTAAAAAATCGTTTCACTTTAACTTGCAATTAGTAAAACTTCAGAATATGACATTTTTCTATTTACAAACCCTTTTTGCTATGGGATAATATTACAAAAGAAATCTTTAAATGCGGTACCGAGAGACCGGTAAGATTTGTATACTTAGGGCCACACGAAGAACGTGGACCGAAATAGTACAATCTTGCGAAAGCATGATTTTTTTTTGTAGTTTTTTAGCAAAGGGCAAAAAAATATTCAGGAGGTTGTATTATGACAACAAAGAAAGTGATCGGTTATTTACCAGATGAGAGGCCCCCATTTTTTGAACTTATCCTATTTTCACTCCAGCAAATCGTAGTAATGTTCCCCGCAACAGTACTCGTCGCACTTATAACAGGGTTCCATGTCTCAACGACCATCTTCGCCTCCGGACTCGCTACCCTGGCCTTCATTATGGTCACAGGAAGAAAAATCCCCCTTTACTATGGTTCAAGCTTCTCCTATATCGCCGCGATCGCGTCCATCATGAGCGCTGAAGCCTTTTCAGCTTACTCCCTGAATGACAAGATTTCCATCGCGCAGTTCGGTATCGTGATGTCCGGTTTTGTCTCCATCGCGGCTGGATTCATCATCAAGAGAAGCGGCAAGGAGGCCATCAATAAGATCCTCCCCGCCACAGTGACCGGAAGCATCGCCATGATCATCGGACTTTCCCTGTCTGCCAATGCTGTGGGAAATGCCTCATCAATTCCTGCAGGGATTTCAGACGCCCTGAAGAGTTCGGCCACAAGCTATGCCTGGGTCATCGCCATAGTGACGCTCCTGTCCACCATCCTCTACTCCGTGTATCTCAGAGGTAAGCTCAGCCAGCTTCCCATCCTCTTCGGATTGCTTACAGGTTATGCTGCAGCCATGATTATCGGAGCCGTGACAGGGTTGCCCTTCATCAACTTCAACACCATCGAATCCGCAAGCATCCTGAACCTTCCGATCTTCACCTTCCCCAAGGCATCCTGGGCAGCCATTATCGCCATCATGCCCATCGCCATCGCCACCATCCCGGAATCGACAGCCCATGTCTACCAGCTGGACATCTATGTCAACGAGCTGGCGAAAAGAAAAGACGCCAAGAAGAAGTATGACATTGAAGGCAAGCTCGGGCTGAACCTCATCGGAGACGGCATCGGCGATATCGTCTCTGGAATGATCGGAGGACCCGCAGGAACGAACTATGGCGAGAACATCAGCGCCATGGCCATCTCCAAGAACTTCTCCGTACCTGTCCTTATCTCCGCTGCAATCATCACCATGGTCATCTCCTGCTTCACTCCACTGATCAACATCATCTACTCCATCCCGACCAGTGTCATCGGAGGACTGTCCATCTACCTCTTCGGCGTCATCGCCGCACAGGGAATCACCATCATGATGGACAAGAAAGTGGATATGTTCAGCTCCAAGAACCTGGCGGTCATTGCAGTCATCCTGATCATCGGACTCGGTGGAAGCTTCAACTTTGAAGGCGGCATGATCCCCATGTTTGGGACACAGCTTCCTGCCATCGCTACAGCAGCCATCACAGGCATCGTCCTTAACCTCATGCTCTCTATAGGAAGCAAGAATGATGTGACCACAGAAAAAATGGACAATACGAATGAGCAATCCAACTAATCTCACCTCGGGCACTGTCCTTGGACAGACCTGGAATATTTGAATCTGATGAGGGAACCTGTTAAGGTTTCCTCATCCCTCGTTTTGGGAGATAAATTATGCCACCTATAGCACAGACCTCTTCTTAAACGAACCATCGGAGAAGCCCCTACTGGAATAAGACTCCAGTAGGGGCTTCTCCGATGTTATTAAGGTCTCTGTCAGAACAATCCTCTGCCTTAGGCTTCTTCAGACACGTATCCACGGAAAATTGACGCCACCTTCTCTTTCGTGTCACCGTATCTCCACCGATGGCTACGATCTTCCCCCTATCCTTTCTTCTGCCTCTTTTGGGCGCTGTGCGCCATGGCACCAGGTTCATGCTGTTCCTGCATTCAATTCCCGAATTCTATCTTAATCTCGACGATTTCAGCATCCGTTCCAATCGGCATTGGCGGTCCCCATGTCCCGAAACCTCCGGAGACGATGGAGACAAAATCTCCCGCTTTCAAATATCCCCAGTCATTCCTAAATATCAGTCTGGTCAGGAGTCTCCCCGGGAATATCTGTCCCTTGTGCGTATGTCCGCCAAGAAGGAGGTCCACACCGAGCTCTTCTGCCTCATCCAAGGCTGTGGGCTGGTGGTCCACCATGATCAGGGGCAACTGATTTCCTCTCCCCTGAAGAAGTTCGTCCATCCCCACTCTCTCTCCTCCCTGGTAGCCAATGGGGCGCTCATCCTTTAGCCCGACGAGAAGAAAGCTCTCTTCGATCAGGATATGCTCGTCCTGGAGGAGGATAACCCCGGCCTGCCTGAAAAAATCCAGCATTTCCGGATAGGTATCCCCTGCATCATGGTTACCGAGCACCGCATAGGTTCCATAGCGGCTGCTGATGCTTCTCATCTCCTTTAGGATCGCTTCCTGGTCCAAAACGGCCTTAATATTGTCATCGAAGAAATCCCCGGCGATGATTACGATGTCAGGTTCCAACTTGTTGATCCCTTCCACCATCTTCTCAATGTCTTTTAATCCCACGACATATCCCAAATGGACGTCAGAAACCATGACCACTTTAAGGTCCGTCATCTTTCCTGCCGATTTCTCCATGTCCACCTCATAGGAGATTGTCTTCACTTCCCTGGCATGGACTGCCCCATAAAAGACCAGCATCAGGGAAAGAACCGTAGCGACGGCATAAGCGTACTGTCTTCCTTTCACCCTCACCGATTTTTTCTTCTTTCTGATCACCCTGACGAGGAAAAATCCAATGTCCTCCACGAGATACAGGAAAAGGAGATAGGCAAAGAACCCCTGAAAATAGCTGGCTGTGATATAGAGCGCCCTTTTCACAGGAATTTCCGGTAGTAAGAAGGTCAGGAGAAACAAAAGGCTGAGGGTGAGGTAAATTAACCAGAAGAGACGACGGAGCCATGCCGTCGTCTCTACCTTCTTAATAAGGAAAACTGCCATCAGCCTTTTACCGACATAGCGGACAATCAGTCCGTAGATGACCATGACCAGAAGCCCCATGAAAACCATAAAAACCAATGAAAATCACCTCCTCTGCAACAACTTCGTGCAGAAATGAAAGCCCCTGCCAACAATTAGTGGATGTAAGGAGTTCCCTCTGACTCTTACGTTCTCTTCACTTTTGCAGCACGCTGCAGTCTCTTCCTGTTCCGCCTGACAATTGTTCTCACCTCGTCAAAAATTACAGGGTTGGCCGCAACATTTTTCTGATTTGGAGAATCCCACAGACATATAGAGCCGTGGGTACTGAAGCCTTATTTCTTCAAATACTCTTCCCTGGTCATGGAGTAGCAGATGTCATCAACGACCTTTCCGTCAAAGAGGGTGCTTGCCTGCCTGAGGGTCCCTTCAAAGGTAAAGCCTGCCTTTTCGATCACCCTTCTGGACCGGTCGTTGGACGGATAATGGTAGACGGAGACGACCTCCAGGTCCAGCTCATCGAAACTGTACCTGAGGATCCTTTCTGCAGCTTCCGTCATGAGCCCTCTTCCCCAGTAGTCCTCAGAGAGCGCATATCCCATCATTCTGGACAGGGGATTATCTCTTTTCCGGTCCCTGTGAAGACCGATGGAACCGACGACCTTGTTCGAGCTTTTCATGACGATTCCCCAAACATCCTCTTCCTCGGCGAAGGACTTGAGGATCTTCAGCGACTCTTCCCTATTCTCATGAGGTTTCCACCCTGCGCTGGGTCCCACATGGGGGCTTTTCGCATACTCGAAGAAATCCTCCAGATCCTCCGGTGTCAGCGTTCTCAGGGTCAGCCGCGTTGTTTGCAGTGTCTTCATCATTTCTCCCACCTTTTTGTTATTTGATTCCGATGCGCTCGAGGTCTCTGATGGTGATGGTCCTGGCATCGTAGTCCAGAATGCCTTCCTTCTTCATCCGGGTCATCTCACGGCTCAGGGATGTCCTCTGCATGCCAAGCCTCTCGGCCAGTTCCCTCTTGGATATGCGCATGACGATGATGGGTGACCCCTGCAGACGGTACTCCTCCGCCAGGAATTCCAAGACCTTTTTCCTGATGCTTTTGGGCGATATCTTGTTGATCTTGTCCGTCAGAATCAGGGTCCTGTCGGAGATGGCCCTCAGCAGTCCTGCCATGAAGCCCATGTTCGTCTTTCCAAGTGTAAGGACCAGGTCCTTCTGCATCCGGAGCACCACGGAAGCGGTCTCTGAGACCACAGTCATCGGATACGTATTCCTCGTGGAGAAGATGAGATTGGCTCCCAGGATGTTCCCTGCACAAAAGGTCTCAATCCTCAGCATATGCCCTTCCTCTTCAATCCGCTGTACGGATAGCCGCCCCTCCAGGATGATGTCCAGCGTCTGGCAGAGTTCATTTGGCAGGTAGATCACCTGGTTTTTCTCGTATTGCCTGACCTCATGGTTTCGCGCGGTGAACATTTCTCTCAGTTCTTCCTCGGAGAAATGCTGGAAAAGGTCCAGCTTGCTGATGGCTTCCAGATAATGCCTGATTTTCATCTTCTACCTCCTAATTAGTGACTATGGTAACACTTATATCCTCTTAGTTGAAGTATACTGTAGAAAACATGGAAATGAAAGGAGCGAAAAGACGATGATAGAAAAAACATATGACTATTCCCTGGAAGACAGCAAAAAGGTAGAGAAAACCATCAATGATGACGCTGCAATGATCAACCACATGGTTTTCCCCATGGGCCAGGGGCTTCCTGAACACTATTCCAACTCCAACGTCTACATGATCGTGGTGCGGGGATGCCTCACACTGCAGCTGGAAGAACAGGAACCCCATAAATACGACAAGGGGAAGATCATCAACATCCCCTTCCACACCAAGATGAGTGTAAACAACAAGGATGAGGAAGTTCTGGAGATATTCGTGATCAAGTCTCCCAATCCCCGTATCTACAAGGAGGACTAGTCGTGCAAAAAGCCAAGCAGACGACTGTCAAGGTTCTCTTTCTTGCTCTGTTCACCTTTCTTATTGCCCTAGGCAAACCTCAGCTCTGGATGATTCTCTTTGTCCTCAGCCTCCTGGGGTCCTTCCTCCTCGGGCGCGTCTATTGCGGCTGGTTTTGTCCGATCAGCACGATCATGTCGGGGATTACCGCCATCAAGAAGAAGCTTCATCTGAAAAACAGCAAGGTACCGAAGCTTCTCATGAAACCCTGGGTAAGGATTGCCTCCGTGGGAATCCTCATGGCCCTCTTCGTCTTCACCCTGATTAGCGGAAGAAAACTTCCCGTGCTCGCTGCTCTCCTCTTTGTCGGTGCGGCCCTGACCCTGTTTTTCCCGGAGGAGCTCTGGCACCGATACCTCTGCCCCTATGGCCTGATTCTTAGTTTTCCCTCCGCCAAAGCCAGTCATGCCATGACCGTGGATTCCCTCCTTTGCAACAACTGCGGGACATGCATTCGTGTCTGCCCAGCCAAAGCGGTCATAAAGAAGGACAAGCATGAGATCATCACCAAGGACTGCCTGGTCTGCAACGAATGTGCCCGTTCCTGCAAGCAGGAAGCCATCCATTTCATCTAACTTACAAAGGCTGATGGATTCAAGATTGAATCCATCAGCCTATTTTGTTGCTGCTTCTTTTCTGCAGCGTGAGATCCCGGACCTTCGAGGCGCCACCGGAATTCCTACCCCTCTACTTCCTCATCCAGCATTGCATAGATGAGGTCATCGTAGTAGACGCCTCCGATGAGGTAGCTTTTTTTGAAATGGGCTTCCTTCCTCATCTCTAGTTTCTCCAGAAGATGGATGGACCGTTCGTTGTCCGGGTCCACGGAGGCGATGACCCGATGCTTCCTGAGGTCCTTGAACAGGTACTTCAATACGCCACGGACCGCTTCCTCTGCATATCCTTTGCCTTGAAAGGCAGGATCCAAGGCATACCCGATTTCTACCTGCGCGATGTCCTGAAGGAAATGGAGGCCGATATCCCCGATGAGGATGTCTTTTCCTTTCAGTGTGATGGCCAGAGGAAACCAGGTGTCAGGAATATTGATGTTCGTTTCGGATTTCTTGATGAACTCATCCACCGCCTCCAGGTCTTCCGGATGGAAGGACTCGTAGCGGTTCACTTCAGGCAGCGACCGGTACCTATAGATGTCCTCCCTGTCCTCAGCTCTGACCTGCCGGATCTTCAGCCTGTCTGTGTTGATGAGCGTGAACTTCTGCATTTTGACGCACCTCTTTTTACTCGATTTGATGAACCCTAATCTTTACAGAATCCTCTTTGAAGCTACTATAACCTATCTGGAGACGTTTCAGAAGGTTTTCCAGAAATGTCCCGATAAAAAAACTTCTCAAACGATCGTAAAGGTATCCAGATCTTCCATACCGAACGGTTCTGTCTCAAGATAGACCTTCAGGGCATCCACTGCCGTCATCTCGAGATTTCTCCGGTTTATTCCATATTTCTTTGGAACCCCCTGTTCCGTTACAAAAGTGACCGGGTAGGTCCTCAGGGGGTCAAGCACATCGTTTCCGACAAAGATTTTCTGGATCCTTTTTCCCATGGGATTCTCCAGCTTGACATAAGTCCGGATTCCCAGGGCACGCTTGAGATACCCGCCCATCTGCCTGAAGGGGTCTTTAGAGTACGTGCTCTCAAGATTCTCTTCAAGCATCTCCAAAATTTCCTTTCCGGTCATCTCCACCAGGGATACCGGAGGATTGACCGGAATCATGTTGTGCAGGTCACGGAGCGTAATGTCCCCTTTCCTCACCGGTGCCCCATATCTCCAGCCGTTGGAGAAGGCCATATCGGCTTTGGTGGCATGCAGCAGGGATTTCAGGATAAGGTTGTCCATGGGGCTTTCAAGGCTTGTCCCCCTGTGCAGGTCCACCTTGGTTTCCCCCACCTTCTGATCCAGCATTTCTCTATAAGGGTCCATGATGCCATCCACTGTCTTCTTCATCTCCCTGTCTTCCGGGACGGTTTCCCTCACCTCCAGGAGGTCGTGGTGCAGGGCAGTAATGCCTTGCTCGTCAAGGACAATGTCAAGAAGCCCGAGAAAGGAACCCTGGGACCCGGACTGGATAACGTAGGTGTCGTTGATTTTCACCGCATCTCTCAATCTGTTATGGGTATGTCCGCTGATACAGATATCGATACCGCTGATTTCAGAGACCATCTTGCAGTCCTGGGGGAACCCCAGGTGCGAGAGAAGGACGACGAGTTCGGCCCCCTGGTCCCTGACTTCACGGATGTATCCTGGGAGCTCCTTGTCCCCTGTGGTGAACTCGAGTCCCTCGCTGTAGCTCGGGGGCATCGACTTGTCCACGATATTGGAGGCAATCCCGATAATGGCCACACGGACCCCGTTGATCTCTTTTAGCACATAGGGGGGAAAGAAAAGTTTTCCTGTATCTTTTTTGTAGACGTTGATGGCGAGGACGGGATAGGACAAAGCTTTAGAGAGTTCTTCCAGGACTTTGGGTCCGTAGGCGATGTCCCAATGGAAGGTCATGGCATCAAGCCCGAGACGGTTAAGGACAGGGACCATGGAAGCTCCCTTTGTATGCACCGCCTCATAGGTACCATGGAAGGTATCCCCATTGTCCAGAAAAAGCACCCTGCCTTCCCGTTCTCTTCTAATGTCGCTGACCAGCGTCTGGATTCTGGCGTATCCTCCCGCCTTCCCAATGGTCACCCCTTGGGGTCCATAAAACACCTCATTATGGAGTTCCAGATAACTATGGGTATCGTTAACTTGGATTATCGTCAGTTCTTTCGTCAAATTTATTCAACATCCTTTTCTTTAAAATCAATTACATCATATCCCATGAGTATGGCCAATAGTTATAGCCACCCTGTGTACGTTATTTGAACAATTCATTGAAAACGAGTGAAGGTATGCGATCTACTCCATGGAAGCTTTTTGACGAGAAAATATGCTGGCGTCTTCGGAGCTTAAAAGAAAAAATATGACTCCTGCCAAATGTGTTATCTCCTGTCGTTCGACAGGAGATAACACATAAAACAGGAATCATCTTAAGGGTCTCTATAAATTAATGACAGTGCTTTTCCAAGAATTTCTAGAATGATAAGAGTCACCGGAAGTCTTTTCTTAACAGTTCACTTCATGCATATGTTCATGGCATACGGAACCCGTGGACTCGAGATTTCCTTGCAGATACTCCTCAGCGGCTGTCTTTGCTGCGCCACTAGCCCGATGACCACTTCGATACCCTTCTCATTGAAGATGTCGATGGCTCCGCCACCCGTTCCGCCTGAGATGATGACGTTGACGCCCATCTCGTTCAGGAAGTTTGGCAGGTAACCTATCTTGTGCCCTGGATTGGGAATCGTTTCGCTCTTCACGATCTTGTTGTTGTCTGGTTTAAAAATGCTGATATTATAACCCTGTCCGAAATGTTCAGTCACCATGTCATTTTGGCTGACTGCTTCAATTTACATTTTCAATCCGCCATCATTCTCTAGAATTTTTGCGACGTTATCAAACCATTCTCCCTTGACCAGTTCTATGATCCCCATGTCACATAGGCTGGCGAACCCGGGGTCAACCGGGATTTTAGCCAGAACATCAAGCTTGTGCTCCTTCGCAATCTTCTCGATGTGGCTCTCTCCAAAGATCTTGTGTTCCACTTCACAGTCAGGGCATTTGAAGTAGGACATGTTCTCCACCATGCCGATGATCGGGATGTTCATCATTTCAGCCATCCTGACGGCCTTGGACACGATCATGGATACCAATTCCTGGGGTGAAGTCACAATGATGATCCCATCCACCTTGAGCGACTGGTACACGGTAAGTGGGACATCACCGGTTCCCGGTGGCATGTCGATGAACATGTAGTCCACATCTCCCCACATCACTTCAGACCAGAACTGCTTGACCGTACCTGCGAGGATTGGTCCTCTCCAGATGACAGGATCAGTCTCGTTCTCGAGAAGCAGGTTTATCGACATGATCTCGATTCCTGTCTTGCTCTTCACCGGGAACATCCCAAATTCGTTCCCTGTTGCTTTTTCTTTTATTCCGAAGGATTTGGGGATGGATGGTCCTGTGATATCCGCATCCATGATGGCCACATTATGCCCTCTTCTTTGCATGGTGACGGCAAGCATCGATGTCACGAATGATTTTCCCACACCGCCTTTACCGCTGACAACAGCGATGACCTTCTTGATGTCACTTAGTTCATGCTGCTGTTCCTTGGAATCCATTGGATTTCCCTTCCTATCGTCGCAGACCACATCGCAAGTTCCACAACTCTTATTACAACTCTCGCTCATTTCATTTTCTCCTTTATGCTCAAATATTTCGCTGACTTCCTGTTACCATTCACCCGGACTTCTCACCCGTGACTTTTTCATGATTATGGGGTTCGGTTCCTGGGCAATGGCAAGTGTCGAACAAGGCCCCCATCCTCATGAATCATTCGCCAATCTCTCTTAGAATCAAAGGAGATTCGCATTTTCAATCAAATGGCTTTTTAGGTAAAACCCTCCGAAGATATGGTCGATTTTCCTTCCATTTGTTATCCTCATCTGGTTCACAATGTTTACGATACCACTATGGGCACAACCGGTCAAGAGAAGAGTCTCCCCTTTGGATGGTATCTGTAATAACCTAGTGATGCATTCCTTTACCTTTCGCTTATCCTCAACTGGTTTAGGAATTCCGACGATTCAGCGTGTCACCCAATCATCATGTCCATTCAGTCCATAATATCTTTCTTAGATGGCGTATTTACGGTTCAGGAATTTCCTCCCCATCATGCAAGATGATTTTTCTTTTTCTTGAACCTGGATGAACCATTCCTCTACGTTACCCATTTTGGAGTTACACTGCCCTTGTCACGAAAAAATAAGCGATAATGCAAAAGGGAAACCCAATTATTAAATTGGACCTCCCCATGCAATCGTGATTCTTCACTCTATTCTTACTTGAGTTCTATTTCGCTGTTTTCAAACAGCTTTTTTTCCTTCAGCCTCACGCCAATGGCCTCCCGAAGAAGGACATAGGCTACCGAACACAAAGGGACACTTAGAAGGATTCCTACAATCCCATAGAGGCCTGCGCCTAGGAGGACTGCGCCCAGGACCCACATGCCGGGAAGGCCGATGGAGTTCCCCACCACTCTTGGGTAGATAAGATTCCCTTCGATCTGTTGCAATACCTGGAACATGACCATGAACCAGAATGCCTGGATGGGACTGATGACCAGGATAAGAAACGCACCGACGAACATGGCGATATAGGCGCCAAAAATCGGAACAAGGGCTGTGATGGTAACCAGAACACCGATAACGATGGCATTGGGAAAACCGAAGATGGTCATGGCGACGACAAACATCATGCCCAGGATCATGGCTTCGGTGAGCTGTCCTGTGACAAACTTCGTAAAGGTATGGTTCGTCAGGCTGAGAATCTCTAATATCCTTTTTCCGACATTGACTGGAACGAAGGCAAAAAAGAGTCTTGTCAGCTGCCTTGAAAGATTTTCCTTTTCTAAGAGGATATAGGTAGCGAAGACGCTGCCTAAAAAGAAGCTGACGGTTCCGCTGACAATGGTTGTAACGATCTTTAGTGAGTAATCTGCAACGGTCATCCCGCTGGTTTTAAGGAATTCCAGCGCCCCTTCTCCTACATTGTCCAGGGAGAAACCTGTATCGGCAATCCACTGATTCAGCTCGGGGTATTTTTCAGTGAGTCTATTGAACCAGGCCAGGGTGTTATCGATGAAGTCCGGAAGGATGGCCACCAGATTTTCAAAGGTCCGCCCAATTTCAGGAAGGACGATGAAAAGAACCAGCACCAGGATCAGGATCAGGAGGGTAATGGTCAGAAGAATGCTGATGCCTCTTTTGAACTTCCTTATCTTGGTTTTGTCCAAGAGCCCTTCAAAGAACGTCATCGGGATATTCAGGACAAAGGCCAATGCCGCCCCGATGAATAGCGGTGTCAAAGGTCCGGCTATTTTACCCACCAGCCCGAAGAGCACTCCGTAGTTTTTCAATGCCCAGTAAAATAATATGGCGATCAAAATGATGTTAAGTATTTTTCTTGATGTTGCTCTATCTAAAATTAATCTCACCTCTTGTTAATTTATATCTATTTTCTGAAGTCTGCTTTCATTATACGGTACTTCTTCGGGAATTTGTTAATTTATTCCACTTTTGTGATTTAGTTGCATGGATCTGAAGCAAAACTATGACTTTTTAGGATCTTATGGAAACTGACCCCTCCTCATCCCCAATAGAGGGTTCAAGGCAATCCTGCCTCTCTTCCTATCCTCAACGACAGATCCTGATCCCTGACCAAAGAAAGAACCTCACATGATGTGAAGTTCTTTCTTTGATCATCATTGTCCGGTCAAAACGTCCCCTTTTATTCGACTGTTTTGTTCTCCTGTGTATCGAACTGCCAGATGACATCATACTTATCCTTCACCGAACCAAAGCATTTGCTCCAGTAGGTTTCCTGCAAATCCATTTCGACGGTTCCATTTTCCTTCATCCGATTGAAATAGGTTGTTGTCTTCTCAACGTCTTCGGAGATGATCGTAAGACTGATGTTGTTTCCAATGATAAACTTATTTCCAGAAGAAGCATCACAAAATCGCAAGTTATCCCCTTCAACCATAAGTTCGGTATACATGATCAGTCTTTCTGACGCATCGAGAATCTGTTGACCATCAGGAACCTGAGTTTCGTCAAAGGTGATGAACTGGGGTATTTCCGCATCAAAAACAGTAGCATAGAAATTAACCGCTTCCCTGCAATTCCCGTTGAAATTCACAAATATCTGAACTCCCATCTCGCATTCTCCTCTCATCGCCACATTATGTCGTATCTTCTTTATACCATATTGCGCGCTCGACTCAAAGGTGCTTCATGTTGCTATTTTGAGAATATTCCTAAATTACAGCTCATCTTCACGACTATTCTTCAGATTCCCTGTCTCTGTCCAGACCTGCCTTAAGATAGATTGCCTCTGAAACGAAGGCGAGGAACATACACCCGAAAAGGACCCACCAGCCCAGGGACTCGAAGATATCCTCCGGAACAAGAAGAGTGTATCCCATGTACCCCAAAAAAAGTGCTCCCTTGGTCAGTCTGAAGGCTTTGGCGCCCGCTTCGTCCCTCTGTCTTGACAGCCTTTCATCGCTCTCGTCTATGATGATGCTTTTCATCGATGTCGGATCCTTGCTGATTTTGATATATTTGTAGAAATACATCGCAGCCATGCCAAGCGGGATGAAAGACAGGCCTGTAAGCCCTCTCCCTACGTTCCCGATATTTTCTCTTGCAAAGGAAATATAGATTCCTGCCAAAAGAAGTGCCAAACCGATGGACCCAGTCACAATCATCGATTGCCTGGTTTTCCTGATTACTTTTTCTGTTTTCATTGCGATTCCTCCCAAAATAATTCATCCAAGGTTCTGTCAAGAGCCTTACAGATTTCAATACAAAGGTTGAGTGTCGGATTGTAGTTGCCAGATTCGATAAGATTGATGGTCTGTCGGGTCACCCCCACAAGAGTGGCGAGCTGCTCCTGGGAGAGGTCCTTCTCCACGCGAGCCATTTTCATCTTCCTGTTCTTCAAAACCTCACCTCCGTTTATTGACCTTATTATACTATATGTCATTTTTTTGTCAATTATATCTTACATAATGTAATGTGAATTTATCCTGTGGCTTAATTGCGCAGAAATACGCCAGCTTGTATGCTTAGAAGCCATCTTTGATCACCAAATACAGATTTTTGTAGCCGAGATGTAAGTTTTGTTTGTACGCCTAAATTCGATCCCTCTCTTACCCATCCATGCTATTAGCTCCTATCCTCTTTTATCTATGTTGGGATAGCTTCTAATTTTATCGTTAAGGATTTTTTTGTGCCAGATATCGATTGTTCTAGACAGACTCGCTTCCGGCTTGAAAATTTTATGCTTGACGCAAAAAAAGAAGGAAGGCATGCCTTCCTTCAAAAATATTATCTTCTCTTCAATTTCCCAACCCAGTCTTTATTATTCTACTTTTTTGGGTTTTCTGAGGTAAAGTACTCCACCAAGGAGAAGTACCATTCCTAAGGCATAGAAGATGACTGAGGAGTTAGACCCTGTAGATGGCAGGTTTTCCGTGCCACTGGCGAGGATATAAGTTGAAAAATCCTTCGTCTTTATTTCTACGTTTGTTCCCACTAAACTGTATTTCAGGTTTGTCAATTCCTTGTTGGATTTTTCATACAGAAGGTATAGGTTTTTCGTATTTAGGTCAAGTACAGGAATGGAAAGTGTCACTTTTTCTGTTGGATACACTTCTATTCCATCGATGGTAAAGGAGATGTCGTAGGCATAAGTTTCAAACCCTTCGATCTTGTACTCTACCTTCGTCACAACCAGAACAGGTTTCTTTGTGAATGCTAAGACTGGTGCGATGACCTTGACTCCGGTGGCAGCATCTGTGAAGAAATAATACTGTTCTGCTGCGACAAGTGCCTTCATGGCCTCATCCAGTGCCAATACTGCTGCATCAACCTCTTCCTGCGTAGCTTTTTCATCGATTAGTATCATTTCAGCCGCAGTTATCGCATCTTCAAGTACCTTGATGCTTTCGTCTGTCATTCCGGCTGTTGGTGTGCCTTTGGCAATTCCAAGAGCCGCTTCCAAAGCACTCTTGTCTACTATAACAACAGGTTTTTCAACAACGGTGATCTCACTTCTGTCTCTAACCCTGATGCGATTACCAACTGGGTCTATCGAAGACAGACCTATGGCATTGACTGTATCGCCTACCTTGATTTCAGGCATGGTGATTTCTGTACCGATATATCCGTCGATGAATACTCTGATCGACTGTCCGCTTGCATCTTCGACGATGATTGATTCAACCACACCCATGGACACATTGATCTCCTTCACGATTCCTTCAACCTGCACCAGGAGTCCAAGATTCTCCGGAACTTCCTTCGTGCTCATGACGGTTGGTGCCAATGGATTTACGGTCTCATCGACATATTCGATGGTGTCGATGTTCAGCTGATGTTCTCCTTGGTAGGAGGAGGTCGTACCTGTGATTAGTACCTTCTGTCCAGCCTGGTAATTTCCTGCTATCGGGAAGATATTGATTCCACCGGTCTCGTCCTGGACATAACCACTGTCAAAGAACGCTGTGCTCTTGTCGAATCCACTGGAATTGGTTGTCAGTGTACCCATAATGCTGAACTGAATTCCTTCAGCTGCAGCCTGGACTTCCTTTATGCTTGTGATGACTGGGTCTCCCTTGATCTCATCAATGATGTTTGAAAAGATCATGAAGTTAGCGTTTCTATCCGCTACCTCAATCAGCATTTCCGCTGTGATTTCAAAGTTCGAGAAGAATGTGACGCCGCTTGTGACAAGGAAACCACCACCAGGAAGAACTTCTTCCGTAACGATGCTGACTTCATTCTTTGCAACTACGACTTCATCTGTTTCATAGACAGGAACATAGGCTGAACCTGTGAAGTTTTTCGTATAGTTTGCTCCCCAGGTAGACGCGTATCCCTTCACAACCTGTGTAGCGCCATTGGCGATGACAGGTCCTGCATTGTAGGAACTGAAGGTCTTGTCTGTTCCGGTGATGATCCCTTTTCCGAAGATTGATTCCTCATTATAGTTTTCATCATCCTTGAATTCAATCCTGTAAGCTTCGTTCGACTTCTTTACATTGTCGACCACGATGCCATCGGCAATTCTTGCCTTGGCACCAACAGCTGCCAGTATCGTATTAGAAATTGTCGCAGCTTCCATCGTTGGGTCTGCAGGGTTTCCTCTGTCCGACTTCGATGTCAGGACAATGTTGCCACCCTTTTGTGCATAATCCTTAATTGCTGCAATTTCTTCTACCGTGTAATTTTTTACGGTCTTTGCGAACCCAGCATAGGGAACGGTCAGAACCAGCAGTTCAACGCCTTCAAGCATTTCTATGGTGATAGGAGTTACGATTCTCTTGACTCTTGCACCCTTGCCGCCAGCTATGCTTGTAAAATAAGCGTCATTATCCTTGTAGTCGCCTGACACATAGAAATTGTCATGGGCGGCATCGATCAGGATATCCACTACGCTCGAGTTGTCATAGACATTGAGCTGTATGGATTTTGTGAAGGCCATGGTAACGCCGTTGAGGGTTGCTTCAATGTCAACAGTCATGATCTGTTTTCCAACCTTTGTTGGTACAAAACCATAAGTGATCACATTTTCTGTGCCCTTCGCTATAGTAACTAGTGCCGGGTCTTCTGTCTTGACGACTTCTCCGTCAACAGAGTAGACAACCTTGGTCAAAACCAGGTCGCTGTCTTCAAAGTTATAAAGTTTCGTTGAAAAGGTTGTCGTTTCTCCGATGATGTCCATAGAGGTGTCTTTTGTAATGCTTGTGACACCAACCTGTGTGACTTCACTTGTCCAAACCGGTGCGGTTACGGCGATGTCTCCATCTCCCTGTTCAACCTTGATGTAGTAGTAGGAATAGTCATTCGGAAGGGTAACCGTCATTTTACCGGAGTTCTGGTTGAGTGTCTCCGTATGAGCTACAATTCCGCCGTTTACGATGACACTGACTTTTCCGATGACATCGGTGGCGTCAGGATCATTGAGGTCAACCACGAGATTAAGTTCTGCTGGGTTATTCGTCAGGATTGTTCCCATTGGCTTGTTGTTGACGAGATATTCGATTTCAAAGTTATTGTCTTCTGTGGAATAGACCATCATATTTCCAATAGCATCTGAAATGGAATCCATTGTAAGGTAGTCTGCGAGGACGACAGTTCTAGTCGTATTGGCATCTCCCCACATTCCCTTATGGTTGTCCTGTCCATTTGATGGTGCAAGGTGCCAGCCCTTGTCCAGTGCCTGGGTGTAAAAATCATAACTTGGGTAGTATCCTGAAGCTCTTACGTCTCCTTCACCATTACCCACTTCGATCAGATTGATCTTGTTATCTACTGCCATATCATAGTGACCAAAATCTTCGAACGTTCCGAAGGTTGGTCCCGGATGATTAAACTGAGAGAAGGTTCCCGTCTGGGTCTTTAGCAGCTCATAGTATGCTTTGAGACCGGCACCATTCTTTGCAGATAAGAGAGGGTCGTTACGACTTACAATTCCGTTGGAATTGAATGTGTTGATATGTCCGTATTGTCCGCTCCAGGTCATCTCAAATCCATAGATGGCCAGGAATTCATCTGTCGTGTGGTCATCAAACAGGCTCTTGTAGTATGCCCATTTGCTCGTGGACGGATCCACGGTTGAAGCGGTTCCTGAGTTAGGGTTGCTAAACGTAGCAAGATTTGTAGTGCTGTCAAAATAGTTGCTGTGGTCCGTCAAGGCGAGGAAATCCAGGTTCTCGACATTGTCCGCGTAAGTCAGTGCCTGGTCTGGTGTCCCTGAACCATCCGAATAATTCGTATGGGCATGTAACTGTCCAAAATAGAATTTATACACCGGTTCTCCTATGGTGAAGGACCAGGTATAGGGATCTGACTGAACATTGTCAGTTCTTGTAATGATGACCTTGGCATTGACCTTGCCGTCAACCATCGCTGAGGCTGGTGTGTAGGTCGCTGTATTTCCATTTACTGTCATGAGGATTGGTGTGCCGTCATTGATGGTGAGTTCGACTTTAGGGTTCGTTCCCGCATTTTCGAAATTCACGACAAATTCTGGCATTTTATTGGTATAAGTTGCTGTGTTGCCTTCTGGTGACACGGAAATAATCTGTGTCTTGTCTTCAACCACGACATTAGCATTTTCTACCGTCTTGTTTCCATTGACGTCTTCTGCTGTAAAGGTAAGCTTTACTGCGTTCGTGGTGAGCTTCGCGCCGGGAATCGTAGCTTGGTACTTCATCGTTGTCTCATCTTTTACCATGACAACAGGCTCAGAAGCAATCCCATCTACCGTATAGACCATTGTTACGGCTTTTACGCCGACATTGTCCACAACATCGATGGCGACGAAATAGTCATTTAAGACTTTGGCCGGCAGGAATGTTGGCAATGTGATTGTCGGGCCTGTAAGGTCGGATGTGATCTGATAGTCTGATGTTGATCCAACTCTGATTTGTTTGGTAGTACCATAGGCAGACATTGCAGCTTTGACATCGACCGTAGTCGTTGCATCGAGGCCAACAGGGAAAATTGCGGGTTGATAGATGTTGATTGATCCTGTAGGGTCAGTCAGCAAAGTATTGCTCTTTTCACTCCATGCACCAAGAGTTGCATCCTTGATCAGGATAAATTCAGACATATATTCATTCGTACTGCTTTGCAGTTCGAGAACGGTAACTTCCTGAGGTTCAAATGGGGTATCACTGGCAACTACGGTTCGTTCCGTTGTTAACTTGATTTGCTGAACGCCACCATTTAGGCCTACTGTTCCCTTTACCTTGATGATATCCCCAACCTTGTAATTGCTGAAATTTGGATAATCGTAGATTTGAAGACCCACAATTTCTCCACCGATAATGTCCTGCAAAATGATGCTGTTATTAGCAAAGATGTAGGAGACCTGTCCAATGGTAGTGACAATATCACCAGCGACCTTTTCATAAACCTTGTCAAGCGTGATAGAACCTTCAGCCATAGCATCCGAAATCGGATCATATGGACCAACCGGTTCGCTCAAATAAGTGAGATCTGGAATATCTGCGACAAAATCCAACGAATTATCTCCCGTATAAGGGTTTGCCGTTGAATTTCTAATTGCTGATGTGCCATTGCTCAGAACTGGCGCCGCTCCGGTTCCCAGAAATCCTGTAGCCAAGGGTCCCACTCCAAGATAGTCTACGACACCGGGATAAGTTGTCAAAAAATCAACAGGCATATTTGCGATGACAATGGGTGTCATATTTGTCGAGAGTGCCACCTTGAAATTCGTTCCACTCATATTCAAGTTTATCTTTGTATCAGGTGTAGGTATAGCCGGCTGGGTTGTACTTGCACTTGAAGTACCTTCAATGAGATAATACGCGCCTGGTTTTATGGTTCCTGTCAGTGCAAATGTATTATTGGTGAACTTACCATCTTTTGA
>ENA-OFCF01000135-OFCF01000135.1-metagenomes-genome-assembly--contig:-NODE-135-length-36919-cov-8.284424_pt1 | contig 36919 bp, 34 predicted proteins | sample MGYA00153387_OFCF01 | MGnify analysis MGYA00153387 | reverse complement strand
AATGTAGCGCTACGGAGACATAGGAAAGCGGGGATTTGGACTCAGAACATGCGTTAAAAACGGTAGGGCGTGGCCGCCGTGGCGCGCCCACTTTTCCGCCGGATAGCGGCACCGAATGAACAGTAACAGAATCGTTTCCCCTACGAAAAAGTCGGCCGGGCGCGGCGGCCCAACCCTACCGTTGGTATGGCCATTCTTTCGAATATTTCACCAATCCGGCTCGCACCGGATTCATTCGAATGTAGCTAGCTTTTTGATGTGCCGACTCCCATCCACGCAAACGATGATCAAAAAAATCCCTCTGCCAAGCGATCTGATGCTTTGAAGCCAACCAAGCCTTGAAAGCCGCGATGACTTGACTCATCGGTTTTCTATCAATAAAACTGATTAACGCATGAATATGGTCCGGCATTGCAAGAGCCAACCGACACTTCAAATCGCCCAGCAATTCTCTGTGAGTTAGTGTTTCGTCGATAGATTTCCAAACCTCCGCATGAGCCAGTTGATTTGCTCCTCTGGGCACACAACAGATAGTGATGAAATAGACTTCCCCCTCTGGACCATCAGCATTAAGCGGGCCGCCGTCGTGCGCTAGTTGCTTGCGTCCAATAGAATCCATGGGAATAAGCAGGTATCACAGATCCGCCGAATGGCGTTAAAAACGGTAGGGCGTGGCCGCTGTGGCGCGCCCACTTTCCCGCCGAATGGCGGCAGCGAATGAACAGTAACAGAATCGTTTTCCCTACGAAAATGTCGGCCGGGCGCGGCGGCCCAGCCCTACCGTTTTTGATAGGGTAGGGCGTGGCCGCCGTGGCGCGCCCACTTTTCCGCCGAATGGCGGCAGCGAATGAACAGTAACAGAATCGTTTCCCCTACGAAAAAGTCGGACGGGCGCGGCGGCCCAGCTCTACCGTGCGGGTTCAACCTTGGCTCCTTTAAGAAATGCAATCGTCCGGTCGAGGTAATCGAGATACTCGATCCGTTGGCTGGGGGTGACTCCATGCGGCAGTTGGTTACCGGCCTGTGTGACTCGTGTTTTTGCTTGAATGAAATGTGACATCGCCTCGGATGCTCTTCGTTTGCCCCATGCCTCCACTGCTTTTCTGCCGATCAGAACTCCTGCGCGGTAATGGGCACGTGTGCCACCTTGAATCTTTGCTGCAAAGTCATAACTTTCTAGGGCACCTTCAAAATCTCCATCCGCCTCACGTGCGGTTCCTAAACTTTCGTGGATCGATATACGGATGTTAGTTCCATTTTTACCGAAGGTCCATGGCGGGGTTTGGGTTACAGCTTTTTCAATCTCTTCGGCTGCACGTTCTAGTGTGGGCAACATCTTATCTTTGTCTTCGTTTGCTTGTCGAAGTCCCTTGCTAAACAGGTGATTGGCTAATGAATAATGGCCGCGGAAACCGGGTTCCATGCCTCCTTGAAGCTGAATGGTTTTGGCAAATCCAGTTTCGGCAATCTCATCTAGCTGCATTCGACTTGCTAGATTTGCCAAATTTACGTGATTCGCTGGATCGAATGGTTGGAGTTGAATTGCCTCTCGGTAGTCAGCCAATGCACGGTGTCCTGTGCTAAGATCATCAATTACACGAGATGATGAAATCGATTTTTCAAGAATCCCTGCACGGTTTTGATAGAATTCGGCGTGTGGCCAGATTGGGATTGCCTCGGATAAAGCGTCTAGCAGGGTTACAGATGACAAGGCTTGCTGAGTTTTAAAGAAAAATGGCCAGAGCAACTGTGTCACTCGAGAACCTTTCCAGCCGAAAGGTATTAGAACGATGGCACAAAGAATCGCAGCGATAGACAGGAATATTCTTGTGCCGGTGGTCTTTGCATTGCTTGTTTGATCGTTAGAATATGACATTTGTGTGAGGCAGATTCCCAAAAGAATAATTCCCGGTAGCAGGTGGAATACAAAACTAAAGCATGACTGCACCAGCATCCCTGCAAGTGCCGCTGCCCCACCCAGCCTCCAGGCATCTCGAGCATCGGATTCCTTGGGCCTTGTCTCAAGCAACGTTCTCAATATCGCAACAAGTATAAAAGTTCCTAACAGACCGATCAAAAGACCTACACCAATCAAACCGTAGTCCGTAGCGGTTTGCATCAGTTCATTGTGGACAAATTCCGGTTTAGATCCACCGAAACCTTGGACCTTGTTGTCCCATAAACCATAACATTCCCATGTAAAACTCCTGCTGCCTCCACCGATTATCGGATGCATTCCAATGCAGGACATCGCGATTCCAAGAAAATACAAACGGCAATCGTTGTCTAACATTGTTGTGAGAGATGTGTCGGTAGCTTTTCGCGCTTCCTGAGCATCCTGCCAGCCGATAAACAAGAAAGATCCAATTGCTAGACCAATGATGGGGATGGCAATCAAAGCTGGTGCAAACCATTTTGCCTCGCGTCGTTTTCCAATCACTAACGAATATGCGGCAAATACACCACACGCCACAGCCGCACCCAGAATCCCGCCGCGTGAATGAGTGAACCAAACTCCCGCCAGTCCAGCAAACGCAATGAGTCCCATGAAAATGCGGGCAAATCGATTATGTCTTCCAAAAACGGCTGATCCTGCCACCAACATTGAAGCTGCGATTAGATAATTTGCAGCTTCATTGTAATGACTAAAAAATCCGGAGATCATCGATGGCCCCGCACGCATTTGAAATAGCGGAGAATAGGTAGGATCCATGATCTGCATCGCGATAACGACTTCATTTGCCAATAATAATAAAGCCATTCCCCAGCTTAAAACCTGCTCTGCTACTAGATTCCCAGAAATACTACGAGTGCTGACAAAGGTCGCTACTGAACAACAAAGTAGCAAAAGATCAGCTTGTGCATATTCTGGAGCAGAGGAATTCCAAGCCCGCCATGCAAACCATCCGGCTGTTAGTGCAGCAAACCCAATGACGCCGAAATCCGCAGGGTATTTCCCACGTTTCCAAATCATTGGCAGGGCAGCCAGTGTTGAAATTCCAAGCGCCATCATCGCGGGTCCCCATGACCATGCACGGGTTTGTGGCCCAAGCGTTATAGCAAGCAACAACGAGACAACGATAAAAATAGATGTTAGTATAGGCATGAGAAAATGTATTTAGGCTGGTCGTCTAATTTGATAGAGCGCCCATATTCCCGCCGAATGGCGGTCAGAAAAACGGTAGGGACGACCCGCTGCGGTCGTCCGAATTTTCGCCGAATGGCGACAGTTAATGGGAGGTAACACAAAGATTTCTGTCACACAATCAATCGGCCGGGTGCGGCGGCCCAGCCCTACCGAGTGTGTTTTCTCCATTTCCCCAGACGACCTTGCCAGCCGTCAAGAATCGCATCCCAGACCAATGGCAATCTTTGCGCTCCATCGATCCGTACGGTAGCAAGAGCGTAAGCGATTGCCATTGCGAAAGCCTTTACGGAACCTGATTGCTTCCGCTTTAACCAAACCATATTGCGGATCTTATAGTATAGCTTCCAATCTGCGAGTTCGCGTTCGAAAAAAAATGATTTGCCGAACAGTTGAAAACTAACAACATGATCTGGCCCTGGGTGATCGAGTATGGAACTCGTCGCGGCCTCAAAGCCGAAGCCAGCTTGTTCGATTCTCCATGGGTATTCTTCATCCTCGCCGCGGATGAACAACTCACCATTCACCGGACCCACCGTCTCCCGCACCTTGTGAGGCACCAGTGCTCCCGTCCACATGCTGCGGCTTTTCACAAAATCACTGCACGGCATGCCTTGCAATGTATTCACTAACATCCATTTGTCTGGGCCATCTGATATCTGTAACGGCCAAGTGAAACAGCCTGTCTTCGGGTCGATTTGCAGTGAGTGCCTCACCACATCTGGATTCAGGCCACCCTTCAACAAGGCAAACAGAGCATCTGGCTGCGGCCAAGAATCATCGTCCAGAATCCACACCGCGTCCGCACCCTGTGAAAATGCCAGATCCATCGCCTCTTCGACGCCACCTGCGTTGCCACGATTGCCAAGCATCCGGTGGACAACTAATTGAAATGGTAGTTCTGCTAGTTTTTCTAACGAATTAGCTGTGTCATCTTGTGAATCATTGTCCGCCACTACGACTAAGTCAGGAGGACATGTTTGCGCCGCCAGTGCCCGCACACATGCCACCGCAGTCGCTGCACGGTTCATCGTCGCGAAGACAGCGGCGATTCGCGGATTAGAGGTTGTAGGTGGTCGAGAGCGATCCATTAGCGGGCGTTGCTTCTGCAAAACTTTTCGTGCGCTTTTTCGATTACTCGTTTTGCAACATAATATAAGGTGGCAGGGAGGCCATATCGTTGCATGGCGAGGACCGCTTTAAACTGGCGAATTTTCTGTTCTACGCCATTAGGTCCTAAGGTATAGTTAGCATGATAGATCAACATTCTGCGGGAAGGGGGCCATCCATGAGTTCTCGCCACAAAACCAACAGGTAAATACCCCCATTCAAACTTCACACCTTCATTGAGCATCGCATTCTCGATTGCCTGTTCGTTTTTAGTGGGCTCGAGTTCCAAGCGATTGCCCACCTCTTGGAAGAAACTCTTGGTTTCCTCATTGCAATGAATAAGAACGAAGCCCGTATTCACTTCACCGCCAGTTTTGGTTTCGCGTTGGAAAAAAATCTTTCTAGCCCCGGCTGTCTTGATAGTTTCACAAAGAGCTTCGTTTGTGCCTTGAAAAAATAAAATATCCACATCAGACCAGAGGATCCACTGGCCACTGTTTTCCTGTATTGATTCGACTATCAGCTTAATCTTTGCACGTATGCACCGGAGAAATTCTCCACTCAAAAAGTCACCCGCGCCCTCGATCTGGATGGGCGATGCGACTAACTCGAAACTATCTGAAAGAGACGGAATGAACCAATTGCGAAGCAGGACTTCATGGGCAGGGGTATAGACACAATAGATTTTCATGTTCCGAAATGCGTTTGTAAGTTGGGCCAGTTTTGTTGTAGTGCGAGAGCTTTATGAGCTGAGAGAAGTCTCTAATTTTTGCATATTTATCAACGATCAATACACTTCAGAACAAATTTCCACGTTCGCGCAAGTATCCAAAGAATTCCGTCCATGAGGCCATTTAAATATGGGTCCTTTGAGAGAGTGATACCATAAGCCCTACGGATAGAACGGGATTCAACATGTTGGTATTCCGCAGCGAGGATGGTTTTCATATCGCGTGATATTCCACTGTGGCGAATCGATGCATTGTCACCGTGCAGTCGAAAATCAGCCACAATCACCGGCATGTGTTCAAAATGTTTACCTATTGAATCTAACCGCGCATAAAATTCGCCGTCCATCACATATCGGAAATCCTTGCGGAGCCGATAACCTTGATCGATCACCGATGACTTGCGGTAAAACGCCGCAGTCGATCCGACTAAACAATGATGATGAATATGCACAAACTTCGACCACCTTGGAGCCGTGACACTGCGTAGGTAATTTCCGGATTCATCCACAAAATCCCAGTTTCCATATACCACATCAGCATTTGATTTTTCAAGAAATCTAATCACATTTGCAAGTGACTTTGGTTTCAGTCGATCATCCGCGTTGAGCCACATGATCCAATCGCATTTCGCTTGATCAAAGCCTTTATTGATGGCGTCTGACATTCCTTCGTCAGGTTCCTGTATCCAGGTGATATGCGGAAATTTAGCAGCAATCAAAGCACTATCATCGCTTGATCCCGCGTCGATCACCAGATGTTCAATCATCAAGGAGCGTGGGCGTCCCGCCCACATTTTCTCATCGTTTGCGATGTCTTGCATTTGCGCCGCCACGCTTTGCAAACAATCTCCTAGAAACCGACCATAGTTCAACGACGGTGTGATGATGGTTAAGGACATAGGGAGAAAGCACTATATGATAAGCACTAAATAATATACGGAAGAGTCGGACTGCGGAGCAAATGGAAGAGATGCCCTGCCGTAATCATCTGATTTCACCGTTGGATTGAGGCAAATATTTTAAAGATCGGGTCCAAAGTTTTCAATCCGATCGTTAGGTTGCCAGAGTTGTCTGACGGGCAGAGCATGACGTGATGGGGATTGCCCAGGAGGATTGAGATGCCCTCGTAACAGGCGTTGCGAAATTTTGAAGGCATCCATTCCACAACGGGTGTGCCGGCAGGAACCCAGACCAAATTTGTCATGCCTGCGCCATGAATGCCTGCAACCATAGCGGCCTTGCTGAATAATAGACGTTGCGAATCCCAATTCATTTTGGCGGGATCGACGATGGTCCAACCAGCGCGCATGAAAGCGTTTTCCACTAATTCGAGATCCAGCACGGTGCGCGTAGCAGCGCGGCGAGTGATGAAAAGCTTCTCGGTGCCAACTTCGGTTAGCTTTTCATTCAGAAAGCGCTTACGCAACCAAGAAAGTCCGAGTGGATTGGCGCAGCCTGATATCGCTGTAGGTGATAGAAAGTAATATTCTTCTACCAGAAGATGATCTTCATCTACATAACGGACACGCTCTGAAAGGCCGAGTTGTGCAAGGGCTTCGCGCGCGAAGGGCTTTGCCAATTTATGCATCAGAATGCCCGTGTCTGAAGGCAAGCATTCGAGTTGACACAGTCGCGTCAGCCCATCCATTACCCAATGATAGTAATTGACCCCATAATCCCATCTGGAGATCAGTGAAGTCCATTTGCCTGATAAAATTTTGGGAGATGGTGACGAGCGGCTAGCCAAGATTGGATCCGACCAAGCATGAGGTCCATGCATGGCTTCGCGGCAGGCGCGTCCTGCGGAATCGATGTGGACTAAACTTTTGCCTAACAGTCGTGCGTTTCGGTGGTGTGTCCAAAAGATTGGCCAATTGGCGTGTGAGAACTGGTTCAGTCCGCAGCGTATGCTCTCTGAATTCGGATCAGGCACTGGCAACTGTTGAGACTTACAAGTGATGCCGCCAGACAATTGACCTTTGTTCAACTTTGCATAATCGCTGGTGAAGCCTTTAGGCACACCGCCAAATTCCGGAGGTGGTCCAGTTAGGCTTGCGCGGAGCCAATTGCCAAAACCTTTTAGTTTTAGCTTGTTAGATCGCAGCGTGCGTCGATTGATTCTCATTTCAAGTGGCTGAGTTCGATGCATTCCCAGCCAGAACAGCGTTTTTCTTTGATAGGTGTATGCATGGTTCCCTTAAACCATTGCGAAGGCATGAGAACAATCTGGCCTTTCGTTTTTCCGAGCCACGCGGCCCACCAAGAGTAACTGCTGTTAGCGATGATGTGGTGGTGTGCGCGGCTCATCACATGTAGATCGTGCAAGGGTTGATTGAATGCACCATTCAGGTTGCAAATTCTAGCATCATCGGCTAGCAGATTTTTTCCACACCATGCTGGATCATCGGAAAAAACATGGAAACGGACGCGATCAAACTGTTGTCTCATGCGTTTCATCGCACGTTGGTAGTAGTCGAGCCCGCAGATTTCTGCGTTTGAGTTGCCGATGTAGTCGGTTCGGCGGACATGCACCGCAACTGAGTGTTCGTCAGCTTCTAACTTTTCAGCATATTTGAGTGTGTCCAAGTTCCAAGGCAGGTTGGAGGTGTCCAACTCGGCTCTCAATTCGCCAGCGAAATCTTGAAAGTATAACTCCGTTTGGAAAAAGCCCATTGCAAAAATCTCCGCTCCCGATTCAAGATACTGCGCGCGGAAATGCTGATCTTCAGAATTTTCGCGCAACACCCGAAGATGCGACCATTCACGAGGATGCCGGTTGCAGAGTTTTTTAATTACCCGGCAGGGCATGGAAAAAGCCCGGTCGATGGTAGCATTCAGGGGAAGCTGGCCGATGGGCTTGATTGTTTGCCAGGAGGCAGGATTGAACCAAGTGCCGTCGAGGACGAGCGGGACGTTATACTTGCGGGCCAGTGCCCTTCCGAATGCATATTGGAAAAGGTTATTGCCGGTGCGCCCTAGCAGAAGCACTCGGATCATAGTTTTGCAGCTATTGGAGAACCCTGTGGATATGCAGCAAAGTTTTTCCACGCGAAAAACCCAACGAACAAATACATCAAACCATATCGAGGATGCATGAACGAAAAATCTACATATCCTTTTGAGAGGCTGAACAAGATCACAACCAACATCATGGGAAGTGCGATAGCCACAGTCACGTAGCAGAAAAGCATTGTCGATTCAGGCCGCTTTTTGGTGAACATCAAGTGCAGTGCCATGACGAGAGTTGTCAGCAGCAGAACGATTTTCAACCACTGATCTGCCTGTGGATATCGTGCGTTCAACAAGGCGAGTTTGTTGCCTGCGATCCACGGGGAAAATGCTGCCGGGTCATGGAAATAAAATGGCAGAGTGACAACAGCGGCCACCGCCAATGAAATACTGGTAGCTGTGATTGCCCGGCCCCATCCGGCGGTCTGCCAGAGGTAGCCACCCAACAGTGGTAAGACCAAAAGAAAGTTAGGGCGCGAGGCGAGACCGATACCTAACATAATTACCGCGAGCCAGCGGATTCCAAGATGAGCCTCGGGTGTACTCCATGTTTTTGCGGACCAAACCAGAAAGAGGGTGATATAGATTCCGTTAGCGAGCATGTCGCCACCTGAGATGAACTCGTATTGCAGTGCTGGACACAGAGCGAAGGCCAGCGCCACGCACGCCAGAGCCTGAGCACGGTTTTTCCAGTGCTTACTCAATGCCCAAATCAACGCACAGATCCAGAACACATTCTGATAGGCACAGTTTCCGAAAAGTTTGAATGGGGCGGCCAGAAGGATCGCGCCGGGCAACAGTGAAAGGGGACCCGCCCGAGGGTTGTTAGGCGGATAGTAAGGACTTTCTCCGGCAAACAAACGCTCAGTTGCGATATTCAGGCCATCATCGCGATCACTGCTTTTTCCGAGTTTTTTACCGTTCTCCATCGGATATACCACCGCGAAGATGATCGCAAGTCCAGCCGCGAAGAGGCTCAGGAAAATCGGGAAATGCCTATCAACAAAATTTGCGATCCGTGGGAATATCCAGATCGATAGCCAGATGGCGCCGACGCTTGCGGCGGTGTAAGCGGCAAGACCCGGCAAGCCCAGATACTTCTGAATGAATGCCGAGGAGATAAAAATGAACAAGCCCACAGCGATGAGGCCTGCGGGCGAAACGAGTGTCCTGATAGGTTGGCGGGGTATATTCATGCGAATCTATGTTTGAATCTCATTTAAATCCGCGAACCATGCTTGCAGCAAGGACTCCTCCTGGGCACCCACCCAGCCATTGCGGATCAGTGCTTCATAACAAATCTCTATCATCCGTTGAATTCCCAACGATGCATCGAGATTCAAATCCAACAGAACTTCGCGGATGGATTGATTGTGCAGGTAGCCCGGAAGCTCATCGGCGAAGTCCTTCATTAGATCGTGTGTGTTGCGCTCCTGCCAGACGGTCGGCTGGTGAAACAAAACGCCGAGACCGAGTTCGTGAAGAATCCGTTGAGCCACAAAACTGCGCCAGATGTCAGTCATTCTGAAGCTGCAATTGGCTGGCAAATAGAGCAGGGGAAATGCTTGCGGAAAAAATGTCGTGTTTTGGCTGTTGAAAGGACACCACGCACCTGCGCCTAGCAGGATTGGAGCGTTCGGCTCAAAGTGGATTGGCAGCGCGTGCAGCATTCGGAACACCGCATCCACATCGGGATCTGCATCGGCAAGACCTTGCTGGACGGGACATGAAAAGTCGCTACGGGCTCCGAGCGGAGGTGGAGCATCGCGCGCGCGATCAAGTGGCATGCCTCGTGGATAGATGAATGATTCGGTAAAATATCCGTAAGCGTTTACCCAACTATTTGCGGTGATTAGATGTGCCGAGCGGGTCAGTTCGCGCGGTTGCCAAAAATCATCCATGGGGTGGTTGTCGTCGTCCGTTTCCACCACGCATTCGGCACCGTCACGAATGGCTGCTAGATATGCGATATTCTTGCGGGTGTAGCTTCGGACCGGCGCGAGTTTTGCTAACTGGAAGCCGCTTTCCTGTTGCTTGCGGATCGATAGGAACTCGCAGCCATCAAGCGTGAAATTGTCAGGTGACTTGGTGTCTCCTGCTAACAAAAAATTCCAGCCGTGGCGGACACAGCCCGCAGCCAGTGCGCGGAGTGCTTGGTTTGCGGGATTGATCGAAGTGATGACCAGTGTGGGCATATTTAGATTTTGGGCGATGAGCCAGTGAGGCGCAGGATGAAGTAGATTCCTAACACCCGAAGCGAATCTCTCACTGCGCCGCGCGAAACACTGGGCGAAGGTGCGCGGTAGTGAATTGGCACCTCAATGTGTTTGTGGTGGCGCAGCAGGTGCCGGACCTCGGTTTGATAGAAGTGCGCGCGGGAGTGCAAGGGGTATGAAACCAAGCGTTCTAGAATTTCGCGGTGAAATGCCTGATAGCCTGAAGTCATGTCGGCAAGTTTGGAGCCGAGCAGCGCCTTTGCTAACAGAGTGCCACCTTTGCTGAAAAACCTGCGCATCCGCGGGGAGTCCACCATTGATCCACCATTGATGTAGCGGCTGCCGAAAGCACAGTCATTTCCCTCGTGCATTGCGCGCAAGAAGGCCGGAATCGCGCGCGGATCGTGGGAAAGCCCGCCGTCCATCTCGATGAAAATTTCGTGCCCGTGGGAAAGTGCCTCGCGAAAGCCGTTCATGTAGGCATCCACCACGTTGCGGTTTTGCGGCATCCAACAGCTGCGGAACCGCTCATCGCTGGCGGCGATTTGCTCGCATAACGTGCGCGTCTGATCGGTCGATACTTTGTCCACGATGAAATACACGGTTCCGCCTTTGAGTGTATTCATGACTTGCGCCAGCTCCCGGTGCAGAGCGGGTAGCTCGAGTTCTTCATTCGCAAGCGGAATGACTACGGCCCAGTTATCCGGATAGAGGCTCATTGGCGTATGTCAATGTGATTTTGTGGGGCTGTAAGCTAATGAAATTAGCTCACTTCTCACGTATATCGTAAGTTTAGAACAATGTGTAAATGAATGGAGCGGTTACTTTTATGGCGATCATCACTAAGCCAATTACTAACAGCGAAAGAACTGCGAGGCTCATACCTACTGCGCGGTTTGAAATTCCGAATAATACGAGGTCTGCAAGCATGCGGTATAGCCACCTGAAACTAATCATAATATACTTATGTTTAATTGTTCGTGAAGAAAAGTTGAAGTGAGCTAACTAGGACCAGAAACACAGCATCTTAATCCACTCCGAACACTTCCTGCCAGTTTTTCGAATCCTCCCAAACCGGTTGATCTTTCTTTTCGAGAACAAAGTTTTCCAAAGCAAGAATATCAATTCCCGTCCTCATGAAACAACAATAGGCATCCTTTGGCGTGCAGACGATTGGTTCACTGCGGACATTGAAACTGGTGTTGACTAGAACGGAGTACCCGGTCTGATTCTTAAACTCTGATAACAACGCGTGCAGACGCGGATTGCGGATTACGTCCACTGTTTGAATGCGTGCGGAGTAATCGACATGGGTGACGGCCGGAATATCCGAACGCGGGCGATTGACTCGCGCCGTGAGTGGGAGACCTTCTTCGTCTCCCTGCAACGGCAAACGGCGATCCTTTTTAACACCTGCCACCATCAACATGTAGGGCGAGTCCTGCACGACATCGAAGTAGTCCGATACATCTTCTTTCAGAACGATTGGCGCAAATGGACGAAAGCTTTCGCGGAACTTGGTTGATAGATTCAGAAACGATTGCATTTTTTGACTGCGCGCGTCCGCGAGTACTGAGCGATAACCCAACGAGCGCGGGCCAAATTCCATTCGTCCCTCGCACAAGCCGACCACGCGTTCCTCGGCGAGTGCTTTGGCCAGATAGGTGGTTCTTTCGTTTTCAGTTATCTCGTTGTATGGGATTCTGTTGTCGTCTAGGAATGTCTTAATTTGGTCCCGCGTATAACTCGGTCCTAGAGATGCGCCTGACATCGAATCCGTCTCGTGTGATACCTTGCGGGCATTTCCCAATGTATGGTTCCAGACATAAAGCGCGGCTCCCAGTGCACCACCGGCATCGCCAGCGGCGGGTTGAATCCAGATGTGATCGAACAATCTCTCCGCAAGAATTTTGCCGTTCGCTACACAGTTGAGTGCCACTCCACCGGCCATACAAAGATTGCGTTTGCCCGTAACCGCCCGCGCATAACGCGCCATTTTCAACATCACTTCTTCTGTCACCACTTGAATAGATGCCGCTAGATCCATTTCACGCTGCCCAATCTCGGATTCTGGCGACCGCGCTGGCCCGCCGAATAACTTGGCAAAGCGCTCGTTGGTCATCTTCAATCCGTCGAGATAGCCGAAGGAGTCCATGTTCATCCAGAGAGATCCGTCTTCGCGGATTTTTACCAGATGTTCTTTGATTTTATCGACATACCTTGGTGTGCCGTAAGGAGCGAGTCCCATCAGTTTGTATTCGCCGGAGTTCACTTTGAAGCCGCAGAAATAGGTGAATGCACTGTATAACAAACCGAGCGAATGAGGGAAGCGTTGTTCGGCAAGCATGGTCAGCTTGTTGCCTTCGCCCACGGAGATGCTAGAACATGTCCATTCGCCTACACCATCCGCCGTCAAGACGGCCGCGTCCTCGAAGGGTGAAGGGAAAAACGCGCTGGCTGCGTGTGAAACATGGTGTTCCGGGAAATAAAACTGACCGGCCTTCACTCCGGCTTGGCGGAGTGCCCGCTCGATCGATGGGGCAACCCAGGCCTTGTCCTTCAACCAAGACGGCACTGCCATGGAGAAGGTTTTAAATCCGCTGGGTGCGGTCGTACAGAATGTGCTCAGTAAGCGGGTGAATTTGGTGATGGGTTTGTCATAAAAAGCGATGGCATCAACTTTTTCTCCGTGTCCGATTCCTGCCGCGTTAAGGCAATAGCGGATCGCATTTGTAGGGATTGACGAATCATGCTTGATGCGTGTGAAACGTTCTTCCTGTGCGGCAGCGATGATTTTCCCGTCGCGAATGATTGCTGCGGCGCTGTCATGGTAAAGGGCGCTAACTCCGAGAATGTGCATGGCTAAAAAACAGTAAGGCTGACCCGCTGTGGTCGCTCCACTTGGCTGCCGATTGGTGGTCTTGCTAAGAACAAAAAGAAAAGACGAAGATCCGTCTCAGTTGGAAAAAATGAAGCCTGTCGTCGCTGCGCGATGCTGGGACAAGTCGTAAGATGCACGGCGGTCCAGCCCTACCGTCTGATTGCTGCCCGGACCTTTGCGCTCTGCTCACATAGTCTATCCGCCAGATATTGCGCATACAACCGATGACCGTATTCGTCGAAGTGGACTCCGTCATGATAGATCGTATCGAGATCTTTTGCGTCCTTAAAGATCGGACCTGCGCAGTTTGGCTCGACTCCTACCTCTGCCATTTGCTGGCGAATGCCGGTAAACAAGCGTTCCCCGTAAGGATCGTTGCCCTTGCCAAGAGTGACATGTCTAGCGGGCAGCATTTCCATCATCACCTCTGTTCCTTGCTGTTGGAAAAGGTGTGCCAAATCAGCGTAAGCCATCGCCCCAATCTTTGCCTGCGCATCCTGCTGCGGGCCGGGATATGCCCAAGGAGGTGCGCCCAGCGAGCGTTCCCGCAGTCGCCACATCATCTCGTAAAACACATGCCCGAGTGCGGTGCGTGGCGGACAGCCCGCCGGACTGAATGGCAGTCGTTCGAGGCCGTATTTTGGCCGAAAACAATTGGCCACGGGTCCACAGATCATCGCAATATCTGCCTCGAAGTTACCGAATTTTCGGATGAAAGCGAGTTCATGCAGCGGTCCCCACGCGTTGACTCCCATGTTGAGCACTTCGAAGGTTGGTTTTCCTGCGAGTTGATTGAGTTGGTTTTCCAGCAGTGTCGAATAGAGTTCGGCGTTGGATACCTTGGTGCCGGCGAGCGTCGAGTCACCGATCATGAGAATCCTTACTCTACCGGGCGGTTTTACTGGTCCGATGTCCGCCGCGCGCATGCCGTGGTTGTTGATGGAAACTACTCGTCCGGGGTATTTCGCGGTCTGGCTGGGTTTCGGGTAATAGCCGATTTCTGCGTCTTGGACGAAAAGTATCGGGCGCCCGAAGCCAAAAACGCGTAATCCGATTTCTGTCGCACCGACGAGCAGTGCGCCGATCAAGAGCAGCGGCAGCAGTGCAAGACGGCCCCTGACCAAGTGCTCGGAGCAAAACATGCTTGTCAGATAGCGTCGGCGGCGGCTCTCATGGTCGCTCGGCAACCACCACGTTGGGCATTCGGCGTCTTTCAAATGCAAGGGATCGTTTCCCGTGAGACGGTTCATCAGGCGCACCACGGGCATCACGATAAAGAAAGGAACGGCGAGTAGGAGGGCAGCCACGATCCTTCCCAGCGAATCCGCAAAAACTCCCAGCCCGTGGTCGATCTTGCGGCGCAGAGGCGGCGCGAAAAAGCGCAGTAACAACAGAATCCCAGCGATGCCAGCCACGACTCCAGCCATGATCCAGAGCTTCAGAGCGATCAGTATCCCGACCACCACCAGCGGCAGTAGCATTTCCAGCCATGGGAGTGGGCGCGGCATCGCAGGTTCCGAGCCATGCCATGCCGGGCATTTTAACTCATCGGGGGAAAGCTTGTGCATGGTGTCGTGTTGTTAGAGCATGGTATCTAACCATGCCGAAATAAGGGTGATCCGACGTGGTCGGCTGATTGACACGTGCGCATGAGCGGTGGGTGAAAAAAGAGAAAAGCGCAAAGAATCAGGACAGGTAGGGCTGACCCGCCTTGGTGGGCCAATATACTTGCCGGCTAGAACGGTGGATGGAAAAGATCGAATCATATACCTTTGATTTTTACCACACTTGCAGCCGACGTTACGGTCGACTGCTGTGAGTCAGCCCTACCCGGCGCGGTCCTAATACTTCTCTAGCAGCGCAATGAGAGAGGTGCCTTACCTGCTGAGAACTGACTCGACGATCTTTGATAACCCCTCCTTCCAGACATTAGGGCTGGCCTTTTGAAGCAACCAGCGTCGGCCGGTTCTTCCCATTTGCAGGCGGCCAGCGTGGCCAATTTCCTCAAGCTTAAGAATGGCTTCCATCAGGGATTCCGTATCTCCAGGGGTGTGCAGGAATCCGCCTTCCCCCTCGCGCACGGTCTCCACCAATCCTCCGGAGCGCGCGGCAATCACGGGTTTGCCATGGTCGTAGGCTTCATAAACGATCAATCCAAGTGGCTCCCACCAAATGGAGGGTGCTAGAATTCCCCGGCAGCCTGCGAGCAATCGTTGTTTCGCCTCTCCTGAGATGAATCCGGCATACTCGACTTTCCCTTTGTTCGCCGCCGCTTCCATCACTCTGGACTCCTCCGGTCCGGTTCCGGCAATCACCAGTTTCGGGCAGGCTTTCCCCAGCTTGCGTTCCAGTTTCTGCCAAGCCTCCAACAAGGTGCTCACGCCTTTTTCCGGCACCAGTCGCCCGAGAAACAGATAGTAACCCTGATCCTGCTCCAAGGGTTCAGCCACGGTCGGCGTCCAGCAGTGGCGCAAGGTGGTGATCTTGTGTTCCGGGATTCCTGCCTCGACGAACTTACCTCGCATGAACTCGGAGATCGCGATCCAGCGGTCCACCGCATCGAGCCAACCGCTGGATTGCAGCCTCCGGAGATAGAACGCAAGCAACGCAGTTTTCGTAAGCGAGCGCTCCCAAGCCCGGCCGAGCACTTCCGGCCAAGGATTTCCATGCAGAGCCTCATCACGCACCCGGTTGCCATGCCACATCGTGCCCGACGGACTGAACGGCCTGAAGTTGTGGATGTATTGGATGACCGGCACCCCGAGTTTTCTCGCTTCGTCATACAAGCCGAAAGATCCCACGGGAATCAGGTTGTGAAACAGCAGCGCATCCGGATCAAGGTTTTTGACTTCCCGGCTCAATCGTCGGCGGGATTCAGGATTGTCCCACATCCGCCATGCTTGGGTGAAAGGAGACGGTGCGCCATGCATCTTCCAAGCACGGCTGTGAAAACGCAATTCGTGAACCCGCATCCGTTCGTCGCTGAGCGAAGTCACTTGATCCACCCAGACCTCCTCTCCTCCCTGCTCGGCGTATTGGTTGAAGACCTGCAACACTCGGAGCGTTTTTTGGGTCGTGAATGCATCCGAATCCCCAACAACCTGCGACCTTACCGCCGGGTTGATCGGCCATTGCCGTTCCAGAGCTTTTTCAATTCTGCCTGTAAAATGTTCGGGCTGGTAGCGCTCCTCATAGAATTTTCGGGAATCATTCCCAAAACGGGTGAATTCGGTGCGCCTGCCCTCCAGATCGATTAGCGTCGTCGCATAGGCTTGCGGATCACGGATGGGCAGCAGCCATGCGGAGTCACATCCCTCCACCAGTTTCGGGATTCCCCGCCAGCGCGTGCTTATTACCGGCAAGCCGGCACCCAGTGCTTCCATCAGAACGATCGGCGATGCTTCGGATTGATAGTGGGACGGAAAGAAAAACACGTCCGCTTCCTGGTAGGCCTGCCATTTGGCGTCGCCGGTGAGTTCGCCTGGCAGCTCAACGAGTTCTTCGACCTCCAATTCCGCCACCAGATGCAAAGTATCTAGTTTGAATTCCTCTGAAAACCACCGCCCGACGATGGAAATTCGGAAGCGCTCTCCAAACCCTTGTTGTTTGAGAAACGAAGCCGTTCGGATCACTTCCAGGATTCCCTTGCCCTCTTGCAAGCTGCCCACAAACAAGACGCGCAAAGGGGTACCCTCAGCAGGATCTCTCCGTTCCATCAACGGAACTTCCGCAGCGCAGGGACACCATTCCCATCTCGAGATTTCAAAGATCTCATGGGGGGGGACCTCCTCGACCGCCACCTCTAACGCCAGATCTGCATGATAGTAAGCACGGCGCGCCAGCCAACGGCGGATCCGGCTTTTGGAAATCCAATCTGCGAGTCCCGAGGCATGGAAAATGAAAACCGTCCCGCATGCCCGCCGTCTCACCTGCGACAGATAAATCACATCCCGCAGGAATGGCACCCAGTTCGCGCTTGCCGGAGGATAGAACAAAAGGGTGTTGGGATGTTCACCCAAAATCCGGCGCGTCCTCCGGATCAAATCAAACAAATGTCGGACTTTATCGAGTTTGAATCGCCCAACCGCCTGCATTTCTTCGCTGTAAGCCATCCTCAGCGTTTGCACGTCGCGTCGGCCCCAGTCATGCTCAAACAGCATTTTGGTCGCCACCGCCTGGCCGTGCCACGGCGGTGGCGTCTGGCCGACAATCAAAAGGCGCGGAACGCTGTCGCTGGCGGGGAATGTCGATTCTGGAGCCATGGAATCCAAAAGTGCGAAGGTCATAGACGTTCTGCTTTACGCCTGTAGAGGAGCTCTGTGAGCGTCGATGCCAGTGAGAAGAGAAAGAGGAGCGCGAGGCATTCGAACTTGGCAGTCGCCACACTTCCGCGCCGCATGGCGGTGCGCGTGGGGGTGGTGCCTGAGAAGAGGAATCGAGGCACCGATGGATGCTAACGGCCGAGCAGAATCCGAAGAAATGGCGAGATACAGCGGTAGGGCCAGATCCATCCAGCATTGCGCCGGTTGTAGATGACCCATTCCTTCCACGGCAGGCCTTTGGGACTCTGGAGCTTCTGAAACCTTTCCCAGCGGCTTAATTTTCGATCCTTCCACCCGCCTTGGAGCGGGTTATGGCTGCAGGTTCCCAACCATTCTGCACTTTGAATGATTTTGATGCCACGCCGGGAGGCCTCGTAGCCGTAGTCGAAATCCCCCATTGCGTGGGTATAGACCTCATGAAACACCCCCAGTTCTCGAAAAACGGCACGAGGGATCATAACAGCATTGGCATTGAATGTATCGCACATCTCCTGATAGCCATTCATTGGCACTCCCGAGCTATAGCCACGGATGCCCCCATAGGTCCGAGATCCTGTTGCCGCATCCCGAATTGCAGCCACCGCTATCACCCGAGAATCAGCACTTGCCACAACCCCAATTAGACTGACTATGACATTCGGTTCCAAAACTGTATCATCATTTAGAAGGAAATAGAAATCCGGGTTATCCATCGCGGCATGAAGCCATGCTTGTCTCATACCACCGCACCAGAAAAATGAACCATCCCCCTGCAACTGAACAGCATCTGGATACTCGGAAGCAATCGCCGTTGCAGTTCCATCTGTCGAGCCATCATCGAGAATCACTACCTTCAAAACAGCACCTTCCGGTAAAACGAGAGCAAAGAGTTGCGCCATGCAAACCAATGTTTGCTTGCACCGATTGTGACAAGTGACTATTGCCGTGATTTTCATCACTTGGTTAAACGGCGCATGTGGACGAAATCGGTTTGGATCATAAACGTTTCTTCGCCATGACAAAAATTGATTGGGGACGTAACTTGTGAAATCGGTTCGTTGGGTGGTATCTTAAGTTCCAAGCGAAGATATTGGAGAGTAGTTGGTCAAAGTGGGTGAGCAAGCGGTTGTTGTATGCTGGTTCGCCAACGAATCTGGCAAGTCGCGGAATTAGGGGGAAAATGCACAGGGATTGGTAAGTGAGATCCCATCCCGCATGATCCAACATCTGTAACAAAAGAAGCCGGGGAATGCCTCTTTCGTTTTTGGTCAAGCCTCTTCTGGGTTGTCTCCAATCTCCGAGCGAGACACAAGGCTCGCGCAGCATCAGGATGCCGCCCGGCGCGGCAACCCTACCAAGCTCATCGATCACATGGGAAACATTCGCAATGTGATGCAATGTGCCGAAGCTTGTCACTAAATCAAATGTGCCGTCGTCGAAAGGGATTTCCCCAGAGACATTGGGCTTTACATAACTCGGGCGGATGCCTGCGATTTGTTCGGAAACTAGCTTGTCTGAGGGTTCAATGATTGTAATTTTAGATACCCTCCCTACAAGTTCTTCGAATTCATACCCATACGCGCTACCCAGGCCCAACGCGTGATCAAATGAATGGTCAAAAAGCCTTGAGAAGCCGTGCTGGCGGTTGAGTTCCGCATAGCCGTAGTGATAGCCGCTATCATCTCCGGCTCCAAGATCGGCGTAGCCCTCAGCTTCATCCTCATACCATTTTTCAAGATCCTTGCCGGTGAAGGAATCACCATATAATTTTTTCCCACTGAGGTAAGGTTCTATCGTGTCGGTGTTCATTTGGAGTGAAGAATTAGTATTGATTTCACGGTGCTTTCGTGGTGATTACCCGGATGATACCATCCACGAAATTCAAAGTCATCTTTTCAATCGAGTAGTGGGTTCCGGAAGCAATAGCTCCATCGCGAAGCCGGACGAGGGTGGCTTTGTCCAGTAGTAGTTCAGCCACCTGTTCCGCGTATGTGGTCACTGAGTCACCACAGGGAATTAGAACTCCATTCACACCGTCTCGTAAATAGTCGATTTCCGGACCATGCAGCGTTGTGTCCGTGGTGACCATCGGCACTCCGAGAGCGAATGAATCGAGAATCACCAAACCCACTCCACCAGGCATGAGCAACAGCTTAGCCAGCGCCCAGTAAGGCACCTTAGCTTCATCATTCTTGGGTCCCACCGCGTGAATCCATGGGTTTTGGGCCGCAGCCTGTTCCACCGTCCCTCTCTCTGGTCCGTCGCCGATGATGATCAGTTCGAAGTCGGGAACCCGAGCGCGGATCGTTTTCGCTGTCTCTAGCAGGAAGTCGATGCGTTTGTTCGGATAGAGACCACCAGTGTAAACCGCCACGTTTTCCGACCGCAAATCAAGTTCTGCCCGGACGGCTTTGATTTTTTCGGCTGGAAGAGCGACACGGGCTCGGATCAAGGAGGCAGTATCGATGGCATTGCCGACAGTGGTAATCAGCTTTGCGGGATATCCCAATTCGCGGACAACCCGGGCGCTGAGGTCGTTGTAGGCAAACCACCAGTCCACATGTCGGGAAAGGAACCGCTTCACGCGCTCTGTAGGGGAATCAAAATTTTTAGACTGGAAATTCCGGCCGTGCCCCCAGAATGCAAAGGCTGAACCACCTAAGCGGCTTTTCAGATGCAGCCAATGGCATCGCAAATACTTGACTTCCTGAGGAACGATGATCAGGTCCGCTCCCTTACACAGATGGCCAAGTCGATGCCATATAATAGGCCCGACTTTTACCAGTGGCACCGAATGAGCCCAGTCGAGCGGTTCGGTGATGAGGCGTTGATCGTGTGCTTTGCCGTGGATTAGCACCAGTTCAACTCCCTCCGTGGCTAGAGCCTCTCTCAACAACGAAAAGAAACGCGTGCGGTAGTGAGGCAGATGCTCCTGAATAAGAACCACTCGCTGTTTGGGAACAGACATGACTGCGGCGGAGAGGGGAATGTTTTCTACTTCCAGCTATATCCGATCCCACCGCCTGGATACCAATGGTTCAGTGGTTCCTCTTTCCAAAAAAGAAAGTGGCGGTTGTGAGCATGAGAGAAGTGCATGAGTTTGTCGGTCGCATGCGAGTTGTCTCCTAGGATCACACCGTTTAATGATAGTTTGCCTATAACCGCTTCATACTCCTGAGCCTCATATTCAGCACTATGGTCGCTATCGTTGATGAAGATGTCGATTTGCTGCTTAAACTCTTGAAGCGATTCCAAGGAATCCCCGTAAAGGATTTCGCCCATTTCGGCGTAAGTCCCTTTTAGCAAGTAGCCAGCTTGAGGATTAAGATCGGTACCGTAGTAGTGTCCCGGGTGACCTTCTTCTCTGTTTCTGAGCAAGGCACAGCAGAGCACCACGGAGCCAAGGCCCTTGTCCACGCCAGTCTCGACAACCACCTTGGGCTTCATGGCTCGCACTAGCGCATACCAACCGATCCGCTTGTGTAGCCGGACCTCGGTGTCCGCTTTGTAGGCCAGGCCGCTCGCCGCTGTGGTGGAGAGGACGTGATCTCTGAGCGACTGGTCGTTTTCGATCTCGTCGAGATAGCTAGCGAACTTTTCGTGGTCGATCCCGGTAACCAGCGATAGCGTCTCGCAGAGGTATGCTTTGTTCGTGGGGGTCAGTTGATAGGTAAAATTGGTGGTTTCTCGGGATTTGAATATCCAGCGGAACCCCCTCCAGAACTGCGGGGTGAGGTAGCCGCTCATGATCTTTAGTCTATAGGCGGCGAGGAGCGCGGGGCGGATGATCGGAGTCTTTTCGATGAGGCTTTTCATGGAGAATCGGGTTGAGTAGGTTTTAGAAATGAACAACGGCGCAGTCAGGGAAGAGATGCATTTAGCGGGATTCAATTTTGAGGAAGATCCCGTCCGCCTGAAGCAGCTCCCCGGTTTCCTGATTCATGAATCCGGGTTGCAGGCCGACGAGGCGAAAGCCTGCTGCCTTCATGGTGGCGAGTAGCGACTCGAAGGTTTCGGACCCGCCGTAGAGCGGGGCCAGCGACATCTCAAGCTGGACGCAGCGGATCTTGGAAAGCGACGCGACGGCTCCTTTAAGCACTTCGCCTTCGAACCCTTGGGTATCGATCTTGAGCCAGATTTCGCCATTCCAGGTTCCAAGCGTGGGCAACTGTCGGTCCACAGTATCGACTTGGATTGTTTCGGTGCCGATGTATTTGGAATGCGGAGCGGCGCACAGGTGGGTCGGCAGCATTTCGAGCAAGGAACTGCTGGTCGAGTTTCCAGCAATATTGATTTCAGAGCTCCCAGGTTCCGCACCAAGTGCCAAGTGGCGGGCCTCCCAGAAAGAATCCCCCGCGCATTGCCCGGCCAAGGTTTTGTAGGCCTCGGTCAACGGCTCGTAGGAGACGATCCTTCCCTGATAGCCGCCCTCCCTGAGCTCGCCGGCGTATTGGCCGCCGTTGGCACCGACATCGAGAACCAGTCCCACGCCGCTAGTTTCGATCAGACGGAGAAGTCGTGCCTGGGGGTGGCTGCTGGGCTGATAGCGGATCATGTCGATTCCGAAGCGACGGAGGGAGCGTGAGAGTTTTTGTTTCCAGGTCATAGGTATAGAGTGATGGATTGGTGAGAGAGCACTTGGCTTTTCGTGTGGCAAGCCTTGAGTAGGACGTCAGCGGTTTGTGTGGACATCCGGTGGGTAGGGATAGCATTAGCCCGTTCGATCAGGCGGCGGCCCAAGGCGGCTCTTACAACCTGAGTCAATTGAGAATCCTCTGGATGAACGCTGCGAGCACGCTCGGCTTCAACTCGGAGAGAAGTTCACGGGTGTTTCCGGTAAATCTCGAGCGCAGCAAATTCCCTTGTCGTATTGCGGGCGGGTAACATGGAGCGATCCCTATCGTGGGGTATCGCACTCATCGTTCGGGTCAGTGAGTGTTTTTCAAGAAGAGCGTTGATGGGCGCAGTGCCCTCGCATAGGGTTGAGGACGGCACTGATCCAGCGGATCGAGAGGTTAGGGCTCTAGAACAGATCGGTTGATGGTATCAGGAGAGGCCTCCATCAGAGCAATCACCGATGTGGAACCATAGGGCCATAGCTTCCTGAACAATCCTGTTTCGAAGGAGATGGCGGTTTTTTGGCCGAACAGCCGACACAGTACCGAGCTGATGGGTGGTAGGATGGTGGCGTCGAAGCCCCACTCGATGATTCTAAGGCTCGCGTGGAGTTCGGCGAGATTGCGCCAATGACTGTGGTCCCACGATTGGAGATGGCCTTCATTGATTGGGGTGTCCCAATTCCGGCGTCGTAAATAGTCCTTGGGCCGACTCAGGTTGGGCACCGCCACCAAAACGTAGCGTCGGGCTATTTCCCGCAAATGGACAAGCGTTTCGAGCGGGCGAGGCACATGCTCTAGGACGTGGAAGCATGCCACCACATCGAAGGATTTCGCCCCGAATTGACTCACCGGATCCTCCGGGGACAGGACGTGGGTTTGCCCGTATTTGGACGCGAGTTCAACGCAGTGCGGATCCATGTCAGTGCCTTGGGGTATCATGCCCCTTTCCTCAGCCAACTCCATGGTTTCCCCCCGGCCGCAGCCGTAGTCGAGTAATGATAGTCCGTTGAGTTGAGGCTCGTGTTTCACGAGCAGGTCGAGCGCGACCCTTTTCCAGAGTGTCTCATAGAAGTGGTTGCGGTTTCCGACTGGATCAATTTCGTAGGGAAGGTGTTTGATGTTGCTCATTGAACTGCAATGACGGCATGGATTTCAGAAAACATTGGTAGGAATGCTCCCGGCAACTCCGGGTGGTCTCTCATTGTCGGGAAGGTGTTTGTGCAATTGGATTTAGGATCATTCAGTGTGAGTGTGCAAGACCGCTTCTCTCGTTTGTGGCCCTAGAAAGCGGTGAACGTGCCCGGAGTTCTAGCAGACATGGGCAACTAAAGAGTGATCCACGTCGATCCCAAAGGTGCGGAGTGAGCGTGAGAGTTTTTGTTTCCAGGTCATGTGTGTGGAGTGATGGATGGGTGAGAGAGCGCTTGGCTTTTCGTTTGGCAAGCCTCGAGTAGGACGTCAGCGGTTTGAGTGGCCATCCGGTGGGTGGTAAAAGTGCCAGCCCGTTCGATCAGGCTGCGGCTCAGGGAGGCTCTTTCGTCCTGAGTCAAATTGAGAACCTTCTGGATGGATGCTGCGAAAGCGCTCGGGCTTAACTCGGAGGGAAGATCCAGGGTGTTGCCGGTGATCTCAATCGCCGGAGTGCGGCGGTAGCCGAGGGATGGAATTCCGCGGGAGATGCCTTCGAGGATGGGATACCCGAATCCTTCGCAGCGGCTGGGAACGATCAAGGCACATGCCTGCCGATAGAGCTCGTCAAGTCGTTGCTCCGGGATGTTTGATTCCCAATCAATGTGTCCGCAGAGGTTTCGTTGCTTCATCATGGCCTCCGCCTCAGTCCGGTCCCGGGCTGGAATCACGCAGCGGAGTCGAAGTTGCGGATTCTGTGGCAATAAGGCGGCCAAGGTATCCAAAGCGAGTTCGGGATTTTTGCGGTATCCCAGTTCCCCGACCCATAACAAGTAATTTTCATGGGGAAGAGGGCTTGGCTTTGATTCCGGGCAATCAAAGCCGTTGTGAACCATTCTGATGGAGTCCGCCTTGCGCGGGCAGTAGGTCTTGAGTGCGGAAGCCGTGAATTTGGAGACAGCAATCAGCAGTCGGGACTTCAAGCAGGCGGTCCACAACTGGAAGCGGTGTGTTTCACGCCATTTCAGCCAACCCAACGAATCGATTTGATAGTCAAGTGGGCATAAATCATGGATCGTCGTCACCACTGGAACGCCACCTGTAAAAAAGGGGCACAAATGAAAAGTAGATAGAAAAACGTCAGGCTTGGTTCGCTTTAAAATCGCTGGAATGTCCACTTGATGAAAATAGAACAAGTTCCCAAGACCCATCGTCGGATTTCGTGCTGATTCTCCAAACTCTTTGCGGATCTTTGAAAGTCCATCGAGCTCTTGAGGGAAGGCCAGCTTCTCGGCTGAACGGGGCAGGGCGAGAATCACTTCACTGATCCTTGGATCATTCTGCCAGTGCGGCAGCATTCCCAAAAGGTAGCGACAATGACTGCTGCGCGGAAAGTGAGCGATTCGATGGGCATCGACGGCAATTCTCATGATTGTTTGCGGGTAGGCAGAGCAGCGTCTTTGATATCCTCAGACGGTGCTAGATGGCTTGGATCAAGGCTTGGGTAGCAAGTAAAACCAATCCATGTTCGCCTCGCGCTCGTGAGTCAAATGTTGCAACATGGCGGGGGTCATTTGTCCGAGGGATGGATGGGTGGCGTAATCCGACTTGTCATGCGAGGATCGAATCACCTGCAGATGATGGGTCGCGGCGAACCGTTGTTTCAGTGTTTCAGAAATCGACGGGTTATAGAGGTCGTGCACTTCGATGAAGACTTGGCTATGCTTCAGAGCCTTGACAACCTCGGGAGTGAACAGCTCGAGTTCGTATCCCTCGCAGTCTGACATGATCACGGAGCCAGCAGGCAGATTGAGTTCGATCAAGGACCGGGGAGTGCACTCACTCTCGATCTGCACACGCTTTTCCACGCGGTTGGCCTCTGCCACCTCGCTGCATGCAGCGCGGGCGTTCGAATCGAGATCGTAGGCAATGATCCGGGAATCGGGACAACGCAGAGCGAATCCCACGGCGTAATATCCCTCGGCACACCCCACATCCACGATCACCGGAGGATTGCTCGCAATAATCAGCTCGGTCACTGGATTCAACTCCGCTTCGTAGGTGCCGATGAACTTTGGAATAAGCTTGCTGCCTCGTTGGTGAGCCGCACCCGGAAGAAGCATGCCTTTGAATGGCCCGGCTGCGATCCGGTTGTCAGGGAACTCTTTACGGAAAAGGAACTCCGCCCGCTCAGCAACCGCATATTTGGCGACGTTGATCAGGTATTTTTGCAGCAAAGGCCAGAGAGCATCGGATGATGCAAGGGAGCGGGTGATGTTTTTTGCAAAGGTCTTCATAGGAACGTGGGTGGAAGCATAAGAATTTATAGTGAGAGGCGGAAGAGGAGGCTCAGAGGGATGCTGGCAGACTGCCATCATTTTGATGAAGTGAAACGTAGCTATGTAGGTCTGGGTTAATCTTGAAAAGAAATTTCCATGATCGTGAAAAATTTATACCCTCAGGGGAATGTCAGTGTGATGTTACTTAAACTGATAACGTCGTCCGTTCGCCTGTTTGTGAGGGAGAACTCACTTTTAATGGATGGAGATTCCTGACGGGCTTCGCTGGGACTCCACACACAAGATGTCCGGGATCTACGCACTTAGTAACAACTGAGCCGGCGGCGATCACTGCTCCATCACCAACTACCACGCCTGAAAGGATAATCGCGCCAGAGCCAATCCAGACATTGTCACCGATCTCAATTGCGGCTGCGGTGACCGGCCTGCCTGCATCCGCTCCAGACAACATATGGTTGGCGGTTTCAAACGCGACGTTTGGGCCAATTGCGCAGCCACGTCCGATTCGGATCCTCGCATTACAACCAAATCGGACGAAGGAATTGATGAAGCAATGGGATTGAATTTCGACATGGGCTCCGAGTGAAGATGGTTCGATAATTAATGGTCCGAAAATTCTTGAGGGGCCATGAATGATGATTCCAGCCATGCGATAAAACCTCCAGCGGATTTGGGGCAGCCTACTGATGTTTGGAAGGCAGTTGCCGATAGACAACCAAAAAACGAGGCGAATTTCCCTGAATATGCGGATTATTGTTTTCATAACTGAACCCAGTCAGATGGAATGATTCCGTTAGCTGGCACTCCTGTCATCCAAATCGCAGGAGAGATGACCGTCTTTCCTGCTTTTGGATTGAGCCATGCTCCCCACCAAGAATAGCTGCTATTTGCAATAATGTGATGGCTACATGAGGACATAAGGCGGATATCATGAAGAGGGTCTAAGGCGGCGTCCTTGAAATCGGAGAAGAGAAACTCGGAGCCGCTGAATCTGCTGCGGCACCAGTCTATTTCATCGGAGAAAACACAGAATTGAAGGTTTTCGAAGCGTTGCTGAAGGTATTGGATGGCTCGTTCATGGTAGTCATTGTCGAGACACTGAGTGGTTCCAATATTTAGATAATCCCCTCGCCGGATATGAATTGAAACTGTGGTTTTTGAACGGAGCTGTTCTTCAAACAAAAAGGATTTTCCGGGTATTTGGATGTGGGACGGATCAAGCTCGTTTCGTATGGTATCTGAGAAATCACTGAAATGATCCGAACTCTGGTAAAAACCGATTAACATGGCATTATCAGGAGCGTGATGAAGGTCGGGACGGGTGACGTAGGTGTCATCGATAAAGACGGGTCCCAGATGAAAGCTTGCCGGACCAATCCCGACGATCTTTCGAGTGATGCGCTTGAACCATGTGTGACGTCGTTCATAGGTCGCTTGAATTGGTAGCCTGAGCAGGTGACGGAACTGGCGTTCGATGATTTTGTCCGCCCATGAACCGTCGAGAACAAGTTCAGTGCGATGGCGCAAGGCGAGTGCCCGACCCGCAGCATATTGGAACAGATTGTTGCCGGTTCTCCCTTGGAGTATGACTCGGATCATCGCAATTTGCGGGATTGAACTTCCTTGAAAAGTGTGATGATTCGAGTGGCCACACGGTCGGGGTGCATGATTTGAGTCCACTCTCGGGAAATTATGGCCGGATCGCGCATGCCATGGTCCCACGCAGCGAGTTCGTTAATCAGGGCGTCTGACAGGGATTCCGCAGAGGATGACTCCGCTAGTGTTCCCGAATCGGAGCCTGCGTGCCATTCCAGAGCTCCGAGGAATGGAGAACGGCAAGCCACGACTGTGGTGCCACAGCAAAGTGCCTCGGCGGAGGCGTTGTGGCAGCCTTCATAGGCGGCACTCACCAGCATACAGCGTGTAGACTGATAGCTCTTCACGAGTTCAAGGTTGGATACCATGCCCTCAAGAGTCACTTGCGCTTGATGCGGCTCGGGTAAACTGTTGTGCCAAGTTTCAAGTTCTTCAGTGATTCGACCGAAAATCCGGAAACGGCTGGTCGGACGGAGTCGCAATGTCCGCTCGATGGTTCTGGTGAGCAGAGGTGTGCGTTTCTGAATGGAATCCCAGCGTCCTACGGCAATGACCTCATTCGCCTTCTTAATGTTTGGGTCATACCGGAAATGAAAATTCACCGGGATCGGGCAAAACTGCACTTGTTGCGTTCTTTTCGCATATCCCGTACGACTAAGAAACCTCTTGTATCTCTGCGCGGCACTGGGCGTGGCGGTGAGAAAGAGATCACTTGCGGCGATCATTTTGGCGTAGGGGAGATCCCGCAAAAGGATTCGGGCACCTGCAGTGTAGGGAAGCTTGACCATCGTCCGCGCGATTTGTTTCCAGCGGGGTTGGTGCCAGTAGTGTGCTCCCTCGGCCTTGAGGTGGGCGGGCCAATCCGCAAGAGGAGAAATAAATCCCTGCTGGTCAGCGACTTGGGCGACGGGAATGCCGGCATCCATCACGGCTTTCAACATGCCCCGATATTTCGGATTGCCCCACGTGTAGAATACAAAAACATCGAGATTTAGTGCACGCCACCAATCTGAATCTTCCAGCTCATTCCAAGACGCGCGAGTCATCAGAGGCAGGTCATTTTCCTTCGCCGGGCCAAGGGTGATTGAGCGAGACTCGACACCGATTGCATTAAAACCGCAAACGGTCAGTCCGGAATCACGGTCAAAGAAATCCGCAGTCCCATTGAAGTTGCAGGGGGTGCCGGTGAAAATTCGCATGAGGGTGACTCGGAGAACGCGGAGTGAAATTCAACTATCAAAATTCATCGGCCCAGACTGGGCGAATGGTAGGTTGCTATCTCGATTCGCTATGACAGGAAAGTTGGACCTAACGACTAGGAAAGTCGATTTTTCAACTGATGTTTGAATTTCAGAAATGTGGGTTTAGGCAACAGCCTCGGAATGTAGCGCTTGAGTTTCTTGAGTCCACCAGTGCGGGCGAACTTGACGCACGTTTGGCATTTCCAAAGGAGTCCGTGTTCCCACCAAGTCGCATTAACCTCATTCAGCCAGAGGGAGTATCGAATGAGATCTAGAATTCTCGGATCGCTGTTTTTTTTCTGATGCCGTGATAGATAATAATTGTAGGTAGCGAGGTTCATCTCCAGTGATGGTCTGACTTTCTTCAAGAATTGGATCTGACGCTCTTCCATCCATGCAATGTCGTCCGACACAAAACCCGCGATGTTGTCTCCATGAAACCGATGCCGCATTAAAACATCTTTGAGAAAGACAATCGTTCCGGTCAGATAGGCCCGGAAACCGAGGACGACATCTTCTGCAAAGATTCCCTCACCCATGGGAGGAAATTCAGCGAACAGAGAGCGATGCCACATGGCACTCATTCCCGGAACACCCGTATCGCCACCCTTTTGGAATCCAGATACCCAATCATATTCTCCAAAACGATGGACCGCTCCATCGCGCAGCCTTCGCGGCAATTGATCGGGTAGGCGCTTGCCATCTTCGTCGATGTTCATGCAGGCACTCGCCGCTGCCACAGCGGTTCTTTCATGCCGCACCGCTTCCACTAGGTTCGCGACACGCTGAGGTTCGCTGATGTCATCGCCGGCGGCAGCCACGATCCACATTCCTTGGCTTAGTTCATAGGCCTTGTGGAAGTGAGCACCCAAACCAATGTTCTGCGGATTTCGATTGGTAATGACGGTGTGAGGCCCCTTGTAGGCGCTGATGATGTCTTCAATTTCCGCGAAAGTTCTGTCCGGCGAGCAATCATCCGACACTATGATTTCCAATGGTGTGTAGGTCTGGGCCAAGGCACTCTCAACAGCTTCTCGAATGAATTTTTCCTGTTTGTAGGCAAGAACGATCAAAGTGACCGAAGGTGAGTTGATCTGCATTTTGATGGATGCTATTGGACTAGATCTGAAGGAAGATGCGTGTGATCGGAAGGCTTGGTTTTTATTTCTTGATCAATTCCAAGATTGCACACCCGTAGCGGCAACCGAAATTATTGTCGATTTCAGGGTCGTCCAGGGAAATCCCCTCATGGACGAAAGGTGCGTCGGAAAGGTAAGAAAAGCGTTCGATGTGATAGTCCTTCAAAAAATAATCGATGAGAAAACGTGCGGAGAAAATCCGATGGGCGTTGAATTCGATGCGCTGGGGCCCCATCGGGGTGGAGAAATGAAAACGACCGCCGGGTTTGAGAATTCGCCGCAGGTTTTGAAGTCCCTTGTGAAATCCGTCGAAGTCTACTGGATCGCCATAGCGCCCCAAGCCGAAGTGCTCGATAGTATGAAGGCAGGAAAGCGAATCCGTACACTCAATCAAGGAATCATCGAGTTGCATCAAGTCTGCCTGTCGGAATTTCACCCCGGGAATTGGAGTGTCCATCGGGCGGATGTCGAAGACCTCAACCTCCCGAAATGAGGCGACGTGCGCCACAAAGCCGTCGATCCGAGAACCGACGTCGACGTGGCACACAGGATTCAGGGCATGTACGCGCCGTGCCACATGAAGATCCTGTAGGAAATAGTGGTCGTTGGCAGCGCCACTTTGTTCCTTTTTTTCAGTAAGGCATGGAAAGGGACGGCCAAATGAAAACTTGAAAGAACTTTCAGAGGCTTGTGCCTTCAATCTTCGGTAGTCGCGCAAATACCATGGAAGATTGGTGATAAGCTGGTAGGGTTTGGTAGGATCGAGTCCCAGCATTTTTGCGATTTTGAATGTTCTGCTGACTAATTTCATAGAAGTAAGGGATGAGGATGGAGAATCTGCAAAGTTTTCAAATGCCGCAGAGAAAGCGGCCGCCTGGAAGCCGGCATGCCATCTGCACCATGCGGTGTTCGGTCCCGAGACGACTGCTGATACCGCGCAGGCTGAAAACCATCGCAGCAAGAGTGAGAATTAAACCAACGCCTTCAGCCCAGCCAAACGGAAGGAACATGCCGGAGGCAAATCCGGAACCGACCAGAATGGCGCTGGCTGCGAAAAGCTTGATGACGCCAGTGGACCAACGGAATCCGGTCAAATGGGCAGCTAGTAAAACCATGCCAATGTTATAAGCTGCGTAAAGAACTGCGGATGCCAGCGCAATGCCCATCAATCCGTAGATGCGGAGGAGCCAAATCGCGAGGGCGACGTTCAGGATTGTGAATAACGTTTCGGTAAAGGCATACCACCTGGATGCTCCTTTCGCCATGAGCATGAAGCCAAGAGGCCAGGAAATAACCCGACCGAAGACTCCTAGGATGAACCAAGGCAGCAGCTCCGCGCCCTCAGTGAACTTGGCGGAGTAAAAGATCTTCATCAACCATGGGGCGAATGCCAAGGTGCCAAGAATCCCGGGAAAGGAAAGCAAAAGTCCTATTTCAATCTGCTCATTGACGAGTTGGTTCACCTTGCGGTTGTCGTTGGCGACGCCGGTGAGGCGGGGAAAAAAATCCGTTCCCATGGCTCCAAGGATGAAGCCCGCGAACAAACCGGAGATTCCCCAGGCGGCCTGATAGATGCCATTTGCCTCAAGTCCGCAGTCGCGGACGATGACACCGCGAATCCATAACCCGGAGCCGGTGGCAAGCAAGGCGCTCCACATGAAGGCCATTCCGAGGGACACCAGCCCTTTGGAATGGGCAAAGATATCAGACCATGAGAGTTTGATGACAGGAAGTTGAACCTTTCGAGCAAACCACCATGAATAAGCGACGTTGACTAAGGCCGATACCAAAAGTACAGGAACAATCCCCCGTTCCCCCAGCCACGCGTAAAGTGCTACGGAAATCACCGTGCTCGAAAGCATCGAAAGGATGCTGATCTTCGCCAAATCCGTGATCCGGCGGGTGCCTTGTAACAAAGCATTTTGGCCGCCGCTGATTGCGGTTAGCAAAAGTGTCAGACCCAGCAAGGCTAAGGCTCCGGTGCGCTCTCCGGACCCGAATGTCCAGACACTAAGAGGGTAGGAAAGTGCCGCCGTAAGCACCCAACCGATGAAGCCAGTGGCCCAGCAGGCCCGTCTCAGGACTGCGATGGTGATGCCGATTCGCTGCGGATTGTTCTCTCCATGGGCCTCCGCGACCGCACGCACGCCACTGGATGCAATTCCCAATCCGGCGACGGTCCCAACCACCGCGGTGGCCGCCTGATAGAGCCCGACCAGCCCGACTCCTTCCGGACCGAGCAGAATGGCCACCATCTTCGTCCGGAACATGCCAATCAAATAATTCAACCCTTGGGCACCCCCGATGATCGATGACGATTTCAGGATTTGACTGTAACTGGAGGATTTGGGTTCTTGAGAGGACAAGGGAGAGGTGTCTCGATAAGTGCAAAAGTTAATAAAACGTCGAGCAACCGCCAGAAAAGTAGGAAGCTACAGCCGGGAGTACCGCCCAAAGAGGTGAGAAAGAAGAGCCCCAGAAAAGCGAAATTTTTTCAACCGGGCAGAAATTTTGGCTCTTCCTTTGACCGCCACGTTCAGCAGAACCGAGCCCTTTCGCTTTGTAGTAGCTTAGCCTGAGATCCACCGTAAGTGGACCTTACAGTTCCGTAAACGAGAGGATCGCGTTTACGACTTCACAAACCGCATCCGCTGACAAGTGCGGGCCGATGGGAAGACTGAGAACCTCGCTGGCAAGTTGTTCGGCGATTTTTATGTCAACATTCAGTTTTTTGGTTTCAGCTTTTGCGTAAGCTCCGCTCAGGTGCGGAGGGATCGGGTAGTGAATAATGGTCTGGACTCCTTGATCCGCGAGATATTGCTGAAGGGCGTCACGTTTTGGATGGCGGATGACGAAGAGGTGCCAAACCGGTTGTGCCCATGAGGGGACGGAGGGGAGGGAAAGCTGAGAGCTGATAGCTGATAGCTGAGAGAGGTATTGCTCGGCGATGGCGGTACGGCGGGCGTTCCATTTGTCAAGTTTGCGGAGTTTAACGCGGAGAAACGCGGCTTGAAGTTCATCGATCCGCGAGTTGTAGCCTACGATTTCGTTGTGGTAGCGGACTTTTGATCCATAGTTTCTTAAGACCCGTATGCGTTCGGCCATTTGCGCATCGTTGGTGGTGATGGCACCAGCTTCCCCGTATGCTCCCAGATTTTTGCTGGGATAGAAACTGTGGCACTCGATATCGGCGATACCACCCACACGGTGTCCCTTGTAGCGAGCCCCATGGGCTTGGGCATTGTCGATGGCGAGCTTGAGACCGTGTTTGCGAGCGGACGCCAAAAGGGGATCGTAATCACAGGGTTGTCCGTAAAGGTTGACGGCAAGTATGACTTTGGTGCGGGAAGTGATGGCCTCCTCGACACCGGCGGGATTGATATTACAGGTGGCGGGATCAGGTTCTACCGGGACGGGCATGGCACCTGCCTGAGTCACAGCCAACCAGGTGGCAATGTAAGTGTTCGATGGGACAATCACTTCATCACCCGGACCCACTCCCAAAGCGCGAAGAGCCAGATGAAGTGCATCCAGTCCATTGGCGACGCCGACACAGCATGTGGCCTCGCAATAGGCGGCATATTCCTCTTCGAAAGCTGAGGTTTCTTTCCCCAACACGAGCCAGCCAGACTCCATGAATCGGTGGTAGGCGGCATCGAACTCCTCCTTAAGTTCGTGGTAGGGTGCGCGGAAATCTTGAAAGGGGACGGGCATGGGGAGAAGAACGGAAAGCGGAAAGCGGGAATGCTGCTAGGGCTGAGTGGCTAAGATAAAGAATTTTGATGGCCGCTTGATCAGGCATTTGTGGTGGCGATGAAATCCTCGTAGTTCCGGTAGTAGTCCGATTCAGCGTATCGCTCGGATGCCAACACCAAGCAAACGGATCCGGGTGAAAAGTTTTCCATTTCGCGCCAGACCGGAGGGGGAATCAATAATGCTTGGTTGGGTTGGTCGAGATGGAAGCGTGCTTTGCTAGAGCCGTCATCAATGATTACATCGAAAGATCCGGCGGAGGCGATCAGGAGTTGATAGCATGTTTTGAGTGCGTGTGCTCCGCGATCCGCGCCTTCGGGAATATGGTAGAGATAAAAGACCCGTTTGACGTCGAAAGGAATGTGGTTGCCGCTTTCGATAAAGGTCAGATTGCCGCGCGGATCAGAAATCTTGGGCAGATTGATCATTTTACAAGCGTCTAGGCTGGGCGTTTTCATAAGATCGATTTTAAGAGGTGAGTAGTATTGTTATTGCACGTGCTCTAATTTCCGATGAAATCGTGCCGGGCAGCCCATCCAGAGTTCAAATTCAGGAACGTCTTTGGTAATTACCGAGCCTGCTGCGATCATCGCTCCGCGGCCGATAGTAATACCGGGAAGAATCGTTGCATTGGCACCGATAGACGCGCCTTGATGAATAATGGTGATAGAGAATTTCTCCGGCTGCTTCCGTGATCGAGGTAAGGGGTCATTGGTGAAAGTGACGTTTGGGCCAATAAAGACATCATCCGCAATACGTATTCCATCCCAGATCTGAACGCCGCACTTCACCGTGACCCGGTCTCCAATGATCACATCATTCTCGACAAAAACCTGTGCGCAAATATTGCAATCCGAGCCGATCCTAGCATTCGGAAGAACGACGCAAAACTGCCAGATGCGGGTTCTCTCGCCAATGTGGGGCGATTGAACATCGGATAGTGGATGGATGTTGGACATATCGGAAAGCGGAAGGCAAAAAGGAAGGCGGAAGGCGGAAACAGTAGTCAGTTAGTTCTTGGTCTGTAGGGAGCAGAGGTAGGCTGCGTAGGATGTATTATTTGATAGCTTGGTGAGTGTGTTCAGAGATTCTCACAATGAAAATCGTATTGGCAGGGATTCGCTGATGAGGAGAGCTTTGAGTTTGGTGGAGTCCATGGTGAAGAAAATGCGAAGTGCGAAGCACTAAATTCGATCACGGCGGGATCGGCCCTGCCAGGGTAGGGAGCCGCCGTGCCGCGCCCACTTTCCCGCCGCCCAGACAACGCCCAAGTTGCCCGCGAAATAAAAATCAGGATTCACCGGCAGCGGTGAGTGTTTGTTGGATCAATACAGTGGAAATCCATATGCCATGGCTACGCATACGAGTGATGCAATCGCTGAGATTGTCAATGAGGCCTTGTTCTTTGGCTTTGATCAAGATTCCAAGTGAACCCGTCACTTTAAGGCCATGGAGTCGTGCGATGCGACGTCCGGTTTTTTCATCGATTGCCACAGTTGAGATCCCATTCTGGATCGCGGTGTGGATGACACTGGCTTCACCGAGATCCAGTTCATGGAGAAGTGGCAAAGGTAATGCGACGGCGGGATTTAACAGATTGACGAAATTGAGTGCTGCATACAGTGCAGTCACTTCAGGATTGGACGGGCCACCTGCTGAAATTTCTGCCATCACCTCGTGAGGAACCCATACACGACGATACATTGCGGACAGCCAGTTCAGTGAGCCAGTGGCAGCAACCAGTGCAATGACGGGGCCGGTGTTGATCACAATTTCACGCATTGGCAATTTCAGCGGTGAATTCATCTTCGTCCCATCCCAAAGCAGGCACTCCGGCTTGATGTAAGGATTTCAGGAATGTGTAGCGGCTCATTGGAACTAGGGAGGCTGCCTGACCCGATGAGATTCGACCGATTTCAAACAATTTGGATGCGAGCGCGAAGCGCATGGTATGTTCAAACTCCTGCCGCGATAAACGTGCGCTGTCGGGCAAGCTTTCAGGATATTCAACGAGGAGAGTATTCATAGAAATACGATTTCTCAATAAGATCAAATTTGCAAGCGCTGGATTGATGCGTGGATGCGTGGGGTGGGTGCATCAGGTGTTTTGTATGCGCTTGTACCCGGTATCAAGAAGAGGCGGGAGAAATGTTCGGAGGTGGATTGCAAAGTATTTTTGCCGCAACGCTTAAGCACTCAAACATCTCACAAGTCGCGAAGGTAATCCGCGTAGGATGTTTTACCGAGGGCAGTGATGGAGACTTGGAGTTGCGCGTGATCCATCCACCCGTTGCGAAAGGCGATTTCCTCGAGGCAGGCGACCTTGAATCCCTGATGGTGTTCGATGGTGCGGACGAATTGGGAGGCTTCGAGCAGGGACTCGTGGGTGCCGGTGTCGAGCCAAGTGTAGCCGCGGCCGAGGAGTTCGACGTGAAGGTCGCCTGCTTCCATGTAAGCGCGGTTGATGCAGGTGATTTCCAGTTCCCCGCGCGGGGACGGTTTGACTTGTTTGGCGATTTCCACAACGCGCTGATCGTAAAAATAAAGTCCGGTGACGGCGAAGTTGGATTTTGGATTTGCGGGTTTTTCTTCAATGGAGATGGCTGTGCCGCTGGCATCGAATTCGACGACTCCGAAGCGTTCGGGGTCCCGGACTTCGTAGCCGAAAACCGTAGCTCCGGATGGGCGCGTGACGGCGGTTTTAAGTTTGGGAGAAAAGCTCTGACCGTAGAAAATGTTGTCGCCGAGAACTAGCGCGCAAGAACTGCCGTCGATGAATTTCTCCCCAATGAGGAATGCTTGAGCGAGGCCATCAGGCAAGGGTTGCTCGGCGTATTCGAGGGAGATGCCGAAGCGTGAGCCATCGCCTAGCAGGCGTTGGTAGAGCGGGAGATCGTAGGGTGTTGAAATGATAAGAACCTCCCGAATCCCGGCCAGCATAAGCACGGAAAGCGGATAGTAGATCATGGGTTTGTCATAGACCGGCAGCAGTTGCTTGCTGATGGCCATGGTGACCGGATAGAGACGTGTGCCGGAGCCGCCGGCGAGTAAAATTCCTTTCATGATGTGTATGGGTTGCCGCTATCGAGCACAAGATTTGCGAAGTGAAATGAAAGCGACTTATGTATCTTTGTGGATGATGAATTTTGGAGCTGTTGGCCGCAAAAAGGCGCAAAAGTCGCAAAAGGAAGAGGGTGAATGATTTGGAAAGAATTTGGAGCTGTTGGCCGCAAAAAGGCGCAAAAGTCGCAAAGGAAGATGAAGATTTAGTAAAGGGTGGGCGGATCTGTATCTATGGGGTTCTGTGAGAGGGCGTATTTTTTGATCCACAGAGATGGAGATCCAAAATTGATCAGAAGCCCGTGCTCCATGCGCGCTGCTCTGAGATAGCCCAAAAGTTGGGCGATGTGATCGCCAACAATAGAACGGCAGGCTTTGAGTTCTACAATCAGCTTCCCGTCTATTAAGAGGTCAGCGTAAAAATCACCGAGAAGTGTGCCATCTTCATCATACACTGGCAAGGGATGTTGCTGCTCGACGTCGAAACCCGCCTTACGAAGCCTGTGGAGGAGTCCGTTTTCATAGACTTTTTCCGCATGGCCGTGCCTCAAATAGCGATGGAGTGAGTATGATGTTTCCCTAATGCTGTCGCATAATTCGAAAATCGGATCTTTCATTTTGAATGCAGGAATTTGTATGGCCGCAAAAAGGCGCAGAAGTCGCAAAAGGAGGAAATGGATGAGAGTTGATA